>Ga0181567_10000349_pt1 | contig 33910 bp, 24 predicted proteins | sample 101ome_14_FD_133761 | JGI IMG/M metagenome (GOLD analysis project Ga0181567, IMG submission 133761) | Coastal salt marsh microbial communities from the Groves Creek Marsh, Skidaway Island, Georgia - 101403AT metaG (megahit assembly) | ecosystem: Environmental > Aquatic > Marine > Intertidal...
CGGGTTCGTACCGCTCGATCGTCGTCGCGTATTCCTTGATCATTTTCGCCAGCGCGAACCCATCGGGAACGAACGATGCGGTGTGCGCGTCGTCGCCCGCGGCGAAGAGCGTTCGTCTCGGATCGTCGAGCGCTTCGTCGATCCATCGCCGCGTCTCCTCGAGCGCCGGCGCCGATCCCTCGAGCGCCAGGACGCGGGCGTCGATCTTAGCGGCGATTTGTAACGCCTCCAACGCCGACGGCGACGCGTGTAACCATCCGGTGGTTTCATCGACGACGGTGAATCGTTCGCGCACGACGTCGTCCGGATTCGCGTGGTCTCGTCGCGCGCGCGTCGCGAGCGCCTCGGCGTCGGCGCGAATCCTCGCGCACGCCGTCGAAAACGCGGCGAGTTCTTCCCGAATCACCGACGCTTTCGCCACGCCTCGCGCGATGAGCGTGGCGACGATGAATTCAATCTCGTGCGGTGGTAGACGTAATTCTTCTCTCGCGCGACGCACGAGACGATCGAAATCGTGCGTCAACGACGGACGCGTCTCGTCCTCGCGCGTAAACGCGTACCCGACGACGGCGTCGTCTTCCGAGGCGTCGCCCAACGCCGCGCGCGCGCGCGTCACGAATCCTCGAGAGATCATCGTTCTCGGCGTCGTCGCCAACCGTTTCGGACGATGACACTCTGGATGTCTCGGCACGCAACAAATCTGTTTGAGATAGACGCGCGCGTCGCAGATGGCTTGCATGGCGCCTCGACACCGTCCGTGCGCCGCGCACGCCGCGCGATATCTCGCCGCCTCGCGATAGCCTCGATCCTTGTGCATGTCCCCTCTGTAATACGTCAATAATCGACGCAATCGCACCTCGAGCGCTTGCGTGCGCTCGAGCGTTCGTAGGAGGACTTTTTTTAAATTCACCGCGTTGGTTCGAATCCCGAACGCATCCTGAATCGCGCCGACGTCGTCGAGAAACGCGCACGCGTCGCGCGCGACGGCGTCGCCGAGCGCGGCGGCGACGTCTCGCGTCACCAGTTCCCATCGTCCCTGTTCGTACGAATCGATGTTTCGAGCGTTCACGTCGAGTGGACACAGTCCCTGTATTCGTGCGTCGGGCGTGAGGGCGTACATGGCGCGCACGCGACGACGAAACGCATCCGGCGACTCGGGCGCGGAGGTCGACGCGGCGGCGTCGCGAGACGTCGTCATGAATCGAACGATGATGACGACGGAGATGCGCGGACGCGCGCGAGTCGGCGCGTCCAGCGAAGACTTCCGCGCGTCACGAAAGACGTGTGTCGCGCCTCGGAGTCGGTCGCCCGTCACCGACGCGTCGCGACCGCGCGTCGCGCGTCGATGCGTGACGCGTCGAGACGAGACGCGCGGAGAATCGTCGATCGTCTCTCGTCCACCGACGCGCGCGCGAGACGATCGACCCAACTCGCGACGCGTCGAGAGGTGCGCGCGAGATTTATACGCTTTACTCGTCCATCGTCGCGACGCGTCGAGGCGTTCACCGACGCGCGCGCGCGTGCGAATCGAGACGCGCGCGCGCCGTTCCCCTCGGGCGCGACGACGACACGGTGTCCGACCGACCGCGATGTTGTCCCGGTTCCATACTGTGCGTCTTCGAACGCCATCTATGCGGAATTCGAATGGGCACGTACGTGCGCCTTTTTACATTCCTCTATCCATGGGGTGTTTGTATATGAGGATATGTCTCCTAGTCGAGACGTGTGGGAGACCATGAGAAGGACCGTGAGTGGACAAAGAGCCGTTGGTCGGGGGGACGACGACGGGAGACGACGACGCTCGGAGACGCGGCGCGATGTCGACGCCGGCGAAAGAGAACGCGCGTGCGGACGCGGGAACGGTGAAAACACCGTCGTCGGTGCGTGCGAGATCGATCGGGGGGGGTGTGAAGCGCGCGAGAGAGCGCGGGGGTCGAGTGTGGGTGATGTGGATGGATTTTAAATGCGACGCGACGAATGAATGAATGAACGCGCGTGGACGTCGTGCGCGAACGTTTCTCGTGAACGAACGGTGGACTGACAATATCGCGTCGTCGTCGTGCGTTCGCGCGCGTAGATTTTAAAGCGACGGGGACGGACGCCGACGTCGCCGGCGCTCGCGGAGAATGGCGAAACCGCCGAACGGGCGACGCGGTCGAGCGCGAGGAGACGATCGGGGAGACGCGATTCGGCGGTGAGTCAAGAGGGTTCGGGTGAGGGCGGTGAGAGCGCGGCGGTGGCGGCGGCGGCGGCGCCGCCGTCGCCGGCGTTTGCGAAGAGGAAAAAGCAGAGACAGTCGCTGGGACGGCGCGTGTCCTTCGCGGCGCCGGCGGTGTTGGAGACGGTGCGCGAGTTTGAACCGGAAGGGGACGAGGATAAGAGCGGTGAGACGTATGAGGCGAGCGCTGAGGTGCCGGCGGGCTTTTCGATCGTGGAGGAGGCGAGCGTGGAGACGGCGCCGGCGCGGGATCGCACGGAGACTTTTGAATTCAAGGCGTCGGCGGAGACGCTCAACGTCGCGGGAGGGGCGACGCCGTCGCCGGCGGAGGACGCGAATGCGGCTGATTTCTCGTTGTCTCCGGTCGCGAACGACGAACAGGAGGCGCCGAACAGCGCGCAGTTGAATAGCGAAGGGAAGCACACGCCGGGCAAGAGACGGGCGAGCGTGGGACGCTTCGGGACGCCTAACTCGGCCGATCGCACGGGCGCGTTCACCTTTGACGCGACTCGAAACATGGACGACGTGACGTCGGAGGTGCCGACGATGGGGGCGCTCTTGGACGCGGCGGATACGGAGAACATCACCGGCGCGGTGCCGTCGTTGTCCAACCTGTTGAACGCGGACGAGTCTCCGCTCGGGTACAGACCGACGCCGACGCGCGTCAAGCCGGACGCGACGGAAGACATCACCGGTACCGTTCCATCGCTCGCCGCGCTCGCGAACGAGGACGAGGAACACACCACGACGTCGCAAGGGGAGGTGGACATGGACACGGGGAACACCACCGACGGTATTCCCGCCTTTGAGCCCACCGACGATCTCACCCAGCGCGCCGTCGACGCCGCGCACGCGAGCGCGCTCGATCTGGCAAATACGGTGATGATGGACGACGCGACCATGGCGTTCAGCATGGGCGCGCCGACGCCGGGATCCGTCGCGCCGGGTCCGACGCCTTCGTTGACCTTTGCCTTTGACGAAAAGAGCGGCAAGCGCGAGAGCGCCGGGTTACCGCCCAGATCCGTCACCGCGAACACGCGACCGTTCAACCTGACCGATTCCACGAATCTGGATTTGCAAGGTCAAGCCAAGGGCGGGATGGGTACGAACACGTTCAATTACGTCTACGGCGCGAACGGCGACGGCGCGACGACCGCCGGCACCAGCGCGCCGACGAACCAGCCGACCACCGACTTCCCCACCGCCGAAGTGACGGGCACAGATGTGCAAGCGGCGATGGGCGTGACGCCCGCGAACGGCGCCGGCGTCGCGGCCACTCCGAACACGGATGGTTCGATCGCGAGCTCGCACGACGGTTTCACGCCGGGCGACGAGTCTCTGCGCATGGCGGAACTCTTGCGTCAAAAGCAACACGGTGATGAAGCGTTGATGAGCATGAGAAAGGTATACCAAGAGCGCACGACGCCGATGCAGGGTCGATACGGTGCTCCTCCGGTGATGCAAGCCTTCACGCCTTCGAGAACGATTACGATGGGAGGCGCCAACTTTATGCAATTCGGCGGGGCGGGCACTCCCGGCGCGGCGATGCACAATCCTTTGTTTGGCACCCCGGGTGGACACACGGGTACGATGCTGCAAGGACTTCCGACGTCGTTGCCGCCGATTCCAGACGCTCTCATGAACTCGAAACCGATCGATTTAGAAACGTTCTTTTACGCGTGCGAGATTTCCTTCATGGAGGCGAAAAACTTGGGTCGACGATCCTCCATCGCCATGGGCGCCTTGGCCACGGCTCCGCCACCGGAGACGCAATCCGAGGCGCTGAAACTGTGCTGCTTGACCGCGCCCCTCATCGAGGCGCTCGAAGGCTTCCACGAACAGTTGAACGTGCGAATGAACGCGCTCACCACGGAGACGGAAAAGTTGCGCTCCACCGTCGAGGCGACGCAGCCGCCACTTTTGCGCTACGCCGCTTCCGACGATCCGGCGCACGCCAACGAGCTTCGACGTGCGGGTAAAGCGCTCAAGAAGGAGTGCCAACTCGCGGCCAAGGAGCGATTTGCGCAACAACGAATGGAAACCGAGGAACTCGTGCGAGAAAGCTTGAACTTTCACAGCGAAATCTTGTTGAAGAGCTCTCAGAGCATCGCCAACTCGCGAGCGATCGCGGCGGAGGCGATTTCGAGCGCGAATGGGCACATCATCAAGCTTCGAGCGCAGCGGGCGGCGAGCTCGAGGCGCTTCGACGCCGCCAAGTCGACGTCGGCGACGAAGGAACAGGTGTTGGAGGCGTTGGCAAACAAGCGCGCGGCGATCAAAGCGGCGCGCAGAGCGCTCGTGGCGAGCGAACAGAACTTGGAGCGCATGAACTCGCGCAAGATGACCATCAAGTCTGAACGAGACCGACTGCAAGAAGAACTCGACGCCATGCGAGAGGCGCAAGACGTGGCGGCGGACGCGACTGTTAGTTTCAAGTCCTTCGGAGGCGTCGACATGGATGATACGCCCTCCCGACTGCGACGAGCTAGTCAAGTGCGATTGCGCGCCAAGGCGAAGAACGCGCAGGGCGCCAGTGAAGAACTCGGCGTTCTCAGCGGTCTCGCGCCCTGGCGTTTGGAGGGCGTGGGCGGACCGCCGGGAGCCGAGCTCACCATTCGCGTGGGTTCACTCTTCCGAGTCACGCTCGACGCGAGCACGGGTGCCGGTCGCGTGACGTCGGTCGATGGACCCGAGATGACGCCGAAGGGTGGCCGCGAGTTCGCCGCCGCGTTGGCGGGTGCGCCGATCGCGTGGAGCGAAGACGCCGTGCCGGCGGGCGGCGTCGCGGGTGTCTTGCAAGAGCTCGCGCCGAAGCTGTCTCGCGCTGAACGCGTTTTGGAGGAGATGGAGGGGTGCCGAAACGAGTTCCCGCGACTCAATAGAATCAAGTGTAGCGCGACGGGTGTGCTCGAGCTCACCTTTGTCGATTTCGTCAACGAAAGACTGTTTAGCGTGAAACTGAACATGATGGGCGGCGCGTACCCGTACGGCGCTCTGAGCCCGGAGGTGGTCGTGCAACTCACGGGGAAGAAAGGCGTGAGTGAGTTACCGAACGTTGAAGCGATTCAACGCGCGATCAACTCCGTGCCCGTCGGTCCGCGCCGTTTGACGAAAGTGTGCCGCATCTTAGATTCCATAGTCAGCACCGGCAAGAACGCGTTGACGTCCTTCGCCGCCATGCCGGCGCCGGCGCCGCGCCGACCGTCGCACGCGCCTTCGCTTTTGTATGCTCGATAGTTCGTATATTAATAATTGAAAACAAGCAATGTCTATTCTACGCTATACGCCAACAGTAGACGCGAAGACGCTCGTCAACGCTGAGAGTCAAAGGCTATGCGAAGCTCCGGGGGTGATCCCTCCGCGGCGCGCGCCTCTTCGCCGTCGCCTATCGTTCTAAACGCGAGACAGTGGACGCTTCGGTGTCGTTCGTAGGCGATTCGGTCGAAACCAACCTTCAGAAACGCCTCTCTCCACTCTGCGAGCACGGGCAGCGCCTTGTGCGGACAGTGTCCCTTGTCCGTACTGTGTGGAGTGATGACGAAGAAGAGACCGGCGCCGCGGTTTTTCAACGCCAAGCGCGCGCGGCGCACCATCTCGCCGCGTTGTTTCGGTGTCGGCAAGTAGCTCAGAACGAGTGAGAAGACGATGACGTCCGCGTCGTGTTCCCGCACCGCTTCGAGAGCGGCGGATTCGCCCTCTCGAGACGCCGGCGCGACGCGCTCTTCCTCGCCGAATCGCACGTTGAGCCAATCACAACGATACACCGATGGTACGGCGGGACACAGATCGCACGCCACGGCGTTCACGGTCAGATTTCCCGGCCACGGACCTTTGAAGTGCAGATTAAAGTAGTCCCAACACGAACCGACGTCCAAGAGCTTCAACGCGGCGCCTGCGACTCTTCGATCCGGCGTCCCGAGCGCGTCCTCACTCTCGACGATCGTCTTCAGCACGCTCTCGAAAGGTTCTCCGCGCTCGCGCGCCAACGCGCGCGCGCGTCGCTTATTCGCCGTGGCCCACGTCGGCGCTGTTTCGCTCGGCGCGCACCGCTCCGCGTCCCCGAAATACAATCCAGTCGCGTTCACGCACCACTCCAACGCGCTCACCACCCACGCCCGGTTTCCAACCTCCGTCGCCGCCTCGGCGTATCTTCGCAGCGCCTCCGCCCCGTCCTCGCTCACCACTCGCTCCCACGTCTTCTCTGCGTCCTCCGTCTCTCGCGCGTCGGCTCGAAGCGCTCTGTGATGATTCACGATGACGTCTCGTCGCCACATCGACCGCTCGCGATCCCGATCGCTCTTCTCCATCGCCATCAACACCTCCACCTTGACCGCATCCGCATCGAATCCCTCCTCCGGCCGTTTCGACGCCTCGGCGAAGACGCGCGCGCACCGCGCGCGCTCCGCCGCGAAATTCCTCGCCAACGCCTCGCACGACCTCTGCACCCACCCCATCACGCTCGACGACGCCTCCGACGGCTCGGAGCCGTTCTCAGACGACCTCTTCGCTCGTTTCCGTCGTCCATCGTCCTCCCGCGCGTCTCTCTCGCCCGCAACGACGGTGTCCCCGACGGCGCACTTTTCTCGTCCCAGCGCGAACAGCGCCGAGACCACCGCCTCGCACGTCCGCTCGCACCCGAACGCCACCCCTCTCGCGTCGAACGCGTCGCGAATGATGGCTTCGTCCGCACCGCTCGCCCGCTCGCGCACGCGCGCGCACGCGCGACGCAGGCGTCGGACGCAGTGCGCGCGGAGCGACTCGACGCCGGGCGTCGACATCTGTCGTCACTCGTCGTCGCGCGCGCCGCGCGTGACCGGACGGACGACCGCGAGGAAGAGCGCGACTCGCGTCTCGCGCGTCTCAGCGCGTCTCAGCGCCTCGTCGACGTCGTCATGGGCGCGCGAGACGGCGCCGAACGCGCGCGCCGCCGCCGGAAGAAGAAATCGACCGACGCGCCGCCGCCGCCGCCCGTGGCGCGCGCGAGCGACGACGACGATTCGGACGGGGACGTGAGCGATGAAGACGTTCGATTCGTTCGTAAGAACGCGGCGTATGCGTCGTTCATGACGAGTGGGTCGTTCGAGGAAGCGCCGTCGGGGAGTCGGCGGCGAAGAGACGACGACGACGACGACGCGCCCGAGGCGGCGCACGGTCGCGCGATGCGAGAGCGGGCCAAGGCGGAGGCGGAGGAGGCGGCGCGAAAAGCGAATTTACCGGAGGAGCGTAAACCGTTGGCGCTGCCGGTGAAACGGTTGGATGGGACGGTGGTGAGGGACGCGACGGCGCCGGCGGACGCGCCGGAGAGCGACGGCGACGACGACGACGACGACGGGCAGGAGGGCGAGGGGAAGTGGAGAGACGTCGGCGCCGGCGAGGGGAGAGGTCTCGGAAAGAAGGCGATGGCGCGCGAGATTCGCGAGAGCGATCTCGGACGTGAGACGACGAAGTCAAAGAAGAATGAAAAGTGGTGGGAAAAGCAGGCGGAGGACGCCGCCGCCGCCGCCGAGGCGGAGAAGAAGAAGAAGCGCAAAAAGGGGGACGATTCGTCAAGCAGCGATTCGGAGGATGCACGAGAGGAACTCGCGGTGAAACTCGCGGATAAGCGTCGGGCGGATCGCGAGGCTCTGGAGGCGGAGATGAGCGCCGAGGCGAGACGCGAGAGCGTCAAGATTCGCATCGCGTCGACGTGTCAGGGCATTCTCGAGGATCCGGAGACGCGGTGGAAAGAGTTGAAGGAGGTCGGGACGCTGTGTGAAGACAGAGACCCCGAAGTCGCTCGATTGGCCGCGCTCTCGCTCACGCTCGTGTACAGAGACATTTGTCCCGGGTACCGCATTCGTCCGCCCACGGAGAAGGAGTTGTCGATGAAGGTGAGCAAAGAGGTGATGAAGACGCGCGCGTTCGAGAGCGGTCTCCTCGAACACTACAAGGCGTACGTCAAGACGCTCGTGCGTTGTTCCGGGGCGAAAAAATCGCGCGCGCAGCGCGGAAGAGGCGGTCCAGACACGGAATCCGCCATCAAGTGTCTGTGCGCGTTGCTCGTCGGTTTACCGAGCTTCAACTTTCGCACGGATATCTTATCCGCCCTCGTGCCCGTGTTCGACAAACGGGACGAACACCACGCGAAACTCGTGGCGAACGCCCTGGGCGATGCGGTCGAGAGCGACGTTCGCGGTGACTTGACGCTCGAGGCGTTACACATGACGGCGCAACTCGTCAAGCAGAGTCGATGCGACGTCCAGCCGAGCGCGTTTTCCTACTTTCTCAAGGTTCGATTCGACGAGGGCATCCTCGTCCCTCTGGTGCGCGATAAGAAGGAGGTGCTCTCTCGCAAACAGACGTTCAAGAAGAAACAGGAGGAGCGCGAGAAGATTCGCAAGGCTCGCGCGGAAAAGATGAAAAAGCAACAAGAGAAGGAGCGCATGAAATCCTTTGGACACGAGGTGGATTCCTCGGACGATAGCGAAGACGAAGAGGCGGCGTTTCGTCGCGATTTAGACGAAGGTTCCGCCGTGATGAGTTTCGGAGAGAAGAAAAAGATGCAGAGTCGACTGTTAGAGGCGACGTTTGAGATGTACTTTCGAGTGTTGAAGAACGCGGCGAGTCCCGAGCCCACGCCCGGATTGCCCCTCCTGAGCGCGGCGCTCACCGGTTTAGCCAAGTTTACGCACTTGATCTCCATCGATTTCTTGGGTGATCTCATGGAGGTGTTTAGAAAGTTACTCGCCAAGGAGGACTTATTATCGGACGCCCTCAAGGCGCAGACGTTGTTGACGGCGTGTGAGATTTTGAGCGGTCACGGCGAGGTGCTCCAAGTGGACACGGGCGAATTTTATAGACAGCTGTACGTCATGCTCGGGAAACCGAGCGCCGGGAACGCCGGTTGGCAGGAGGGCATGTCCATCACCGATCAACGCTCGCTCAGTCACGGCACGCTTCGCGTGCGAGCGATTCAGAGATTCATCGGTGGGTTTAAACAGGTGGACCAGGCGCGCATGGCGGCGTTTTCCAAGCGTCTCGCGTCGGCGTCCATGGGCATGGAGGCTGGAGAATGCCTCGGTTCCCTCGGCGTCGTGCGTCAAATATTAGCCTCGTACCCACGCGTTCGCAATCTACTCGAGAACGAGCGCATCGGCAACGGCGTGTTCCAGATGGATCTCGACGATCCCGAGCACGCGCAGGGCATGTCCGCCGTCTTGTGGGACCTCTCGCTCCTCGCCTCGCACTACCATCCGACGTGCGCGGCCGCGGCGAGAGAGGTGGCGAATTTACCACTGAGCGGCGCCATCGCCCCACCACCGGGTTCACACGCCCCGAGCGAACTCGCCAAAACGTACTCCACCCTGCGAGGCGACTTCAATCCGCCCATGGTCGAGCCGCCGACGCTTCGCGCCGCGCCTCGCGCGCCGCGCGACAGAAAATCCTTCGTCGACGTCTTCAGCGACGAATTCGCCCAGCGCGTCGCCCAGCGCACCACCACCGATTCCCACGACGACGCCGACTTTCGTCGACACTTTCGTCGTCAACGCGCGCACGTCGCGCACGCGTCGCTCCTTCGCGAGCGGGACAGACTCGCGCGTCTGTCCCGCGCCGCGCGCGACCGCGCCGACGAGATCGCCGCAAAGACGAAGACAAAGGCGAGGAAACGAACGAAAACGTAACGTGACATCGCATCGTCGTCCACGCGTCGTCGACACCGCGTCGACGCCGCGTTTCGTCCCCGTTCGCTTCGCGGCGACCGACCGACCGACCGCTCGTAATGAAAAAGAATTAGTGTTGTCACCGATCGTCACCTCCCCGCGCGCCCCGGCGCCCTCGCGCGATCGTCATGGCGTGGCAATCGCGCGTCAGGGACATGGAGCGCTCGTTCGAGACCGCCGAGTCGACGATACTCGCCGCGCGTCGACGAGGGAAGGGCGGGAAAGTGCATGATGCGAGCGCGACGATGCGTAAAGATTATCGTGCAATGTTACGCGACGCGGACGACGCCGGCGCGAGTGAGCGGGCGAGAGTGGAGGGGGGGAGAGATGGGGTCATGTCGGACGATTCAGCCGAGCGCGCGTCGCCGGGAGAGACGCGCGTGCGCGTGGACGTGGATGAGACGTCGACGTCGGGCGAGGCAGAGCCGAGACGCGACGGAGACGGAGACGGAGACGGAGACGACGAGGGCGTCCACGGCGTGCCCGGCATGGAAGATTTCGGACCCGCGATCGATGCAGACGTCGAGCGACCGGCGATGCGGCGGATGAGGCCGAAAGGGGAGACTTACGCACCCACGGCGTTGATGCGCGCGCTCGCCTGGACGCGACGGCTCGGTTTGGTCGGCGCGGCGGCGCTCTTCGGAATATTTCTCGTCTTGGTCGCGTTCGCCGTGTACGAAGAGATGCGCGCGGTGACGCCGTACGATCCGTTGAGACCAGATTTCGGACCGAACGGACCGATCGTGGACTCGATGACGGTGGCGGAGGAAGCGGCGGCGAGAGGCGAGAGCGCGACGGCGGCGCTGTTGGACGTCGAGCGCGAAATTAAAGGGGGCGGTGGACGGTAGACGCGCGCGCGCGCGAGTGATTTCTCGAAGTATTATAGATGTGTAACTGTGGATGATGGAAATTAATGTACAAAGATTGAACTAGGCGCGGCTCAACCAAAAGTGAACAAACGGTTGCGCGACGACGACGGCGAGCAAGACGTAATTGTGCGACATGCTCTGCGAGTATCCACCCTGTCTGGACTCGCTGAAGATGATCCTCTTGAGCGTTTTCGCCATGAAGACGCAATTACACAGGGTGGACCAGAGGAGAAAGAACCAAAAGACGTACGAGGCGTTGAACATTTTCGACGCGAGGACGAGCGAGGCGTACGTAAACGTGTACCCGACGTACGCGGCGATGTCGAGAATCGGCGCCGAAACGAGATGATTGGCCGAGCTCGCCGAACGAAGGGCGACCCATATGATGGCGGATTCGCTCGACCAGAGCAATCCACTCCACCACGCGTGCGTCGCGAGCGCCTCTGGCGTGAACGAACCTTTGCCCGACGACGCGAACACCTCGCGAATCGACGCGATGAGCACGTACGTCCAAAACGCCATCAACGGAATGTACAGATCCGGCGCGTTGATGTCATTCTTCGGCGGCTTATACGCCGTCCCCCCGGCCACGGTCTCCGGCAGACGAACCCAAGACCCTTTGTGCAAAAACGGACACAAAATCAAACGCAACTTGTGAAACACGTACGACTCCGTCACGTCGAAATACGCCCGCATGGACGCCGTGCTGAAATATTTCGCATAGTTTGAGCTCATAAACGACGCTCCGTCGTTCAAAAACTTCCCTCCGTACATCCCGAACCCGGCGGCGGCCAAACTTCTCGGACTCATCGGCATGCCAAAACCGGCGCCGGCGTCGCTCGAGCTCGCGTCGCCGTACCCTCTTCCACCCGCGTTCACCGGCGGCACCGGCGGTGCGGCGTATCCACCGCCCGCGTGCGCGTCACCGTACACACCCGGACTCACATTCGGCGCTTGCGGAACCGCACCACCACCGTACGACGCGCCCGCGCGCGGTTCGCCGTACGGCGTCGGCGTCTGTCCCCATCCGCCCGCGCTCTGCGAAGGCGCCTGTTGCCATCCACCACCCTCCTATCGACACCACGCGCGCGCGTCGCGACACACCGTCAGTCTTTCCACCTCTTCCACGCCTCGCGTCTGCGTCACCACCGTCGCGCGCGCGTCCACCGACGCGTCCGACGGTGCACCGCGCCCCCGCCGTGTCACACAAAAGATGACGCGTCGAACCGTTCGCGCGTCTCGCCCGTCCACGCGCGCGCACCCGTCGAGGAGGCGCCTGTTGCCATCCACCACCGCCTCCACCGGGCGGTTGCATCGCGCGCGGTCGCCGTCGCGCGTCGTCGTCGTGTGTCGTTCGAACGGATCCATCGTCGTCGACCGAACGCGTGTGCACGATAAAAACATATCTACATAACCTTACACACCCTTTGACTATAGTATAGGGTTTAGACTAACCTTCGAGCGCACAGCCTAAACCCTCGCCTCTGATCCCCATCGCGCGCGTTCGCGCGTCGCCGCGTCCCACACACCGCGACGCCCGTTCGCGCGTCCGATCGACGCATCGACGCGAGGTTCGCGCGCGACATCTTTTTTGTCTCCCGCATCGCACACCGCGTCACCCCGCGCGCGCGCACCGCGTCATCCATCATGTGGCTCTCGGCGCGCCGTCTCGCCCGCGCGACGACCGCGCGCGATGTCGTCCATCGTCACGATCGTCTCTCCCGCGGCGTCACCGCGAGCGCGAACGCGGCGACGCGCGCGAACGGACCGAGCGATATTTTATCGACCCCGCGTCCGTCGGTCGACCGTCCGTCGGCGTCGATCGACGAGGCGTTGACGCGCGGACGACAATTGTATCGAGACGCCTGTCGAGAGATTCCGTGGGTTTTGTCCAATTACGCCATGGAGGAGGTGACGACGCAAAGCGATGTTCGACGCGCGCTCAAGGGGATGATTCGTGCGAAAGGGGAAGATATCATGCGGACATTACCGCGCGATGATTGGTCTGGGGCGTTGGATCAGGCGGTGATGCGTGGACGCGAGGAATTGGTCGCGCTCGAGGCGCATCACTATCAGCGCCATCACTTGATCGCGCACTTCGTCAACGCCGAGTGCGCGGAGACTACGTCCGAGGTGGAGAAGAGTGCGTTCGTGAAGAATTTCTTATCGAATGGTCGCCGCGAGATGCGCTGAGGCGTTTGTAATGTACACTGCTGTAGTTTATCGTGTGTCACTCGGCGAGGCGCGCGCGCGCGGTTTGTTTTTTAAAACGGCGACAGACGCGACGAGACGACGAGACGACGACGATGACTGGACGTCGTCATTCATCGTCGCGCGTTCGAACGCGACGGTGGCGAACGCCACCGTATCATGAACGCGCTCGATGTCTTGTGCGCGCGCGTGGCGAACGACGAGGAACCGGCGTGGCGTTTGGTGGTACAGAGACTCAGAGATGCCTGTCCCGAGGGCGGGGATGAATCGACGACCGCCGCGGTGCGAGGGATCGCGGCGGCGCTCGTCCCGATCGCGGACGCGCTGAGCGATCGTCGTCGCGAGGCGACGGCGTTTCGAGCGGCGAGCGCGCGGGCGACGCACGGGGCGGCGACGTTGGAAAAGGTGGTGTCCCGCGTGGAGGCGCGAGACGCGACGACGACGGCGCGAGGGGTGAGCTTTAACGCGCCTCGAGGTAAATTCGACGCGCACGTCATGCCGAACGATGATTTAGTGCTCGAGAACGCCAAGGGGGCGCAGATCGTCGTCGAGGCGAAGAGCGTGCGACGGGTGTTGGTGTTGGAAACCGGGGATGCGAATCGCACGAGTTTCGTCGTCGTCGGTTTACGAGGCGAGGGCGTCGAACACGGGAAGAGTCGATTGAAGACGCTGTGCGCGACGTTTCGGGCCAAGGATGCGTTGGTGATGGAGGGTACGCGTGGAGGCGCGATGGAGGACGCGGGGCGGGACGAGAGAGAACACGCGGCGTGGACGTTTTATCGAGCGCTCGAACGCGCGTACGGCGCCGACGCGTGCGGGACGACGGATCCCGCGAGAGTGTTCGCGGGGGCGAAGGGGTTAGGACACGTCCAGGCGACCAAAGGGTTCAACTCTGGACATTTGTTCTTTCTCGAGGAGGGCGTGGCGTTCGGTCCCAGTCCCGCGCTGTACGTACACTTTGACGATTTAGAAGATTTGCGCGTGCTTCGCGCCGAAAATTCCGGTTCGAGCACGTTTGATTTGTCCATGACGCCCGAGAACGGCGCGACTATTGAATTCTCCAACATCTCGCGCGAGGAGCTCGAACACGTGAGCAGGTACCTGGCCAAGAAGTGTACGAGCGCGGACGATGCGCCGACGAATGTCGCCGCCGACGCCGCGGGCGACGCCGAAGACGACGACGACAGCGATGAAGACGACGAAGATTTCGTCGGACGTGAATCCGGATCCGAAGACGACGACGACGACGACGACGACGACGGTGAAGGCGGCGGCAACGACGATATGGAGTACTCGTTCGACGATTCGGACGAGGCCAGAGGCGACGCCCCTCGCGACTCGGACGAAGACGCCGACTCGCGCGAAGACGCCGACGCGAAACGTCGACGCGTCGACGCCTCCGCCGAAACCACCGCGCCCTCGAACGCGAACGACGACGACGACGAGGAGGAGGACGAGGGAAGTGATTCCGAATCCGACGATAACGCCTTCCAAGTCGTCGCCAAGTGATCGTCTCGACGCGTGAGTAATACTACTACGAAAAAACGCCTTTTTCCTTTTCCCTGAAAGATTCCTCTCATCGAATCCGCATCGTCCCGCGCGTCCCGTCGCGTCATGCCCCCGAAACGCAAGGCCAAAGACGAGGCCGACGCGAAAGATGCGCCGGTGCGTCCACCTCGTCGACCGCGACCCGATGCGCGCGCGCGCGCGAACGCACGACGCGCGAACGCGACCGAACGTCGACTGACCTCGAGAATTCCCGTCGGGACGGCGTCGACGCCCTCGCGCAGGCGAAACGAGCGAAACGAGGCGGGAAAACGGCCGCCGGTGACGGTGGTGACGGTGCGAAATCGAACGCCCAGGGAGGTCCGAGCGCGGACGGGGACGACGAGACGGCGCGAGAGGAGGAGATGATCGACGGCGAAGATCTCGACCACAGACACCGGGACGACGACGCGGCGGTGGAGGCGCAGCGCGACGCCGATCGAGCGCGCATGCTCGAACTTTTGAAGACGTTCACGCCGTCGCAGATGGAGCGGTATGAGTGTTACAGACGATCGAATCTGAGTAAACCGATGCTGCGGCGGTTGTTCAAGGCGGCGACGGGGGTGACGCTCAACCCGAACGGTTTGATCATATTGGCGGGGATATCGAAAATGTTCGTGGGGGAGATGGTGGAGACGGCGAGGGACGTCATGCGGGCGAAAGGGTTGAATGAGTACGAGGAGATTCGACCGGAACATCTCAGGGAGGCGGCGGCGGTGATCGACGCGAAGGATGGGTTGATGCGACGCAAGCGAAATAAAGTTTTATTCTCGCGAGGACACCATTGATTTGTTTAGATAGGATGACGAGTGATTCGCGGTGATTCGCGCGATGTCTGACTCATCGAGTGTTGTAATATTAATAATGAGAGATTTACTTCGCCGCCGGCGAAGGGAAACTTGTACACGGATCTCCGTCTGTGCGCGAGACGAAGAGCGAGAGCGGGAAGAGAGCGAGACTCACCCGTGGCCGATGACGACGCTCGGCTTCCAACGGTAGTTTTGCACGCGCGCGCGAGTCATACCGCTCACGTTTTCGCGACCGTATCGATCGATCGTGGAGGCGACCTCTTCGTTCTCCCCCACGCGTCTCGTGTGTCGGATTTCGTACGTGCGCGGCGCCGGCTGCGCCGACGCCTCGGCGTCGCGCGTCGTCTTCTTGTCCACTGCATCCTTAACCGCCGACGACGTCTTTCGCGCCATCGTCTTCATACCCCTGCCCGCATCTTTCGCTCGAGCGATCGCCGCTCGCTTCAACGCGTCGCCACGCGTCGTGTTGAGCCCCATCGTCGCCAACGCAGCTAACGCCGTGCCGAGCGCGAAGGACGCCAATCCTCCCAATCCGCCCCCCGCCTGTGACACCTTCCCACGCATCGCCTTACCGCGGTTCTCCGGCGATCCGTACGCGCTGTCTTCACTGATCCCACCGCCCGGCGAATCCATCACCCGGTTCGATTTCACCTCACTCTCTTGAAACGCGCGCGCCTCGTACGAGTTTTGATACATCGGCGTCTCCGGCTGCGAGTACGCGTTAAACTTATCAAACATCTTCGCGCAATCCGCATCACTCATCGACTCATCATCCACGAGCGTCGTCGGCTGCACCACCGCCGTCGTCATCGGTTTCACCACCGCTCCACCACTCGTCCCGCTCGGCGCGAACGCGCGTTCCGCCTCGCGTCTCGCCGCCCGCAACGGACTCTCCGCGACGTCTCTTTCGACGACTCGAACGTCTCTTTCGTCGTCACCCATCGCCATCGCTCGATCTCCCGGCATCTCCAAAAACACCACACACGCGCGACACACCTCACGCTCCTCGTTCACCCCCTCCAACGCCCGAACCGTCGCCGCGAACGCCTCTCGACGCGCGCGCTCCAACGACTCGCTCAACCCTCTGAGTTCCGACCGCTCCTCGCGCCCATCCGCCTCGAGCGCGCGCACCATGGCGCACAACCGATGCGACATCGTCTCCACGCACGCGTGCACGCGAGCGAGAAGACGTAATTCGATGGCGTCCGCGCCCTCGTCGAGACGACCGGTCGACCACGCGCGCGCTTCACACCGCGCGACGGCGTCGCGAAGATGGGTCGCGAGGTCTCGCGCGCGTCGAGACGCCGCCTCGTGCGGGGTGATGACGTCGCGGAGAGGGGACGACCGCGACGACGGGGAGGACATGGCGATCGGAGACGTTTTTGTGCGTCTCGTGCGAGCGTCGCGGGCGTCGCGAGTCGGTCGCGCGCGCGCGTGTGAGGACGATGATGATGGAAAGTGACCGTTGGTCGGGCCGACGGTTCGGTTTATCGTATGAAGCGGGCGCGCGACCGGGACGAGGCTGGGGAACGTCGAGGATCGATCGATCGAGAGGGTGCGGAATGGAAAAGAAAGCGAATGGATGATGGTTGATGCGTCGTCTGTCTTGAGATCGAGGCGCGCGCTGCTAACTCTAGAGATTGACGAGGATGGGGTAGTCGCGTAAGAGTTCGGTTTGGGTGAGGACGTCGCCGTCCTCTTGCGGCGTCCAGAGCACCTCGACGGCTTGTAAAGCCTCGATGCGAACTGCGGCGAGACGCTTGAGCGCCGTCTTGAGATCGGTGGCGTCGGTGATGTCTGGCATTTTGAGACCGCCGTCGGCGGCGGCGAGAATGGTGACGAGGATGTAATCGTTGGTGTCGGCGTCGGGATCGACGCCGACGGCGACGGATTTTTTACGCGCGTTAACGTTGACGAGCGTTTCTTGTTCAAATTTCCCGCGCTCGTCGATGGAGAAATCGTTAAAGGTTTCTTCCGCCTGTTCGGGACCTCGACACACCTTGGACGTGGCGTAGCCGTAGACGCAGTATTCCGGGTTGCGCAACAGCGCGAGCGCCGTCTCCTCGAGGACGTAGTGCAACCCCTCGGACGACGACGTGTCCGCCTTATCCGCGATGCGTTCGAGATCTCTCTGCAACGATCGCGCGGTTCCGAGCAAACCGACCTGAATCTTCACCACGCTGATGGAATCTCCACCCGCGGTGAGCCCGTCGCCGAATCCGGCGCCCCCGGTCAAGTTGCGCAACGCGTTGGACACGAACATCATCGTCATCGCGAGGAGGATAAAGTTGAAAAAACCACCACCGCCAAAGTACAACCCCGGTCCCATGCCGAAACCGTACCCGAACCCAGGTCCGATCATGAAGGAGGACGTGCGCGCGATCGGGGCGCCGACGCTCGGCGCCGAGTACGACGACGACCCGAACGACGACGACGCGCGCGGCGCTCGGAACGACGACATCGAGCTCGATCTAAAGCTTCCACCGCCCATGCGTCCGCCGCTTCTCGCCGCGAGCGCTGCGTCTGGCGTACCCATCGTCGTCGCGAACGCCACCGCGAGCGCCAAGGCGGTGGTTCCCGCGGCGCGTCCCGCGCGCGCCCACCACGACGTCGTCGACGCGTCAGCATCCTCGCGCGCGTCGTCCGTCGACGTCGCCGTCGTCGCGCGCGTGCCGCGCGCGGTCGTCGATGACGACACCGTCGTCGTCACCGCGCGCGCGCGACCCGCGGAAACGATTCGCGTGGCGCGCGCGGGCGCGCGCGCACGCCGATGAAGATCGCGTCCGACACCAGCCCCGCGCGCCCATCGCGCGCGCATCGCCGTCGCCGTCGTCACCGCCCCGATCGTCGCCATGTTTGACGACACTCGGTGCGCACCGTCGAGTCGCGTCGCGTTCGCTCGCGGTCTCTCGCGTCGACGTCGACGTCGACGCGTCGTCGAGTGTCGAGCTCATTGCTCGCCGTGCGCGTTTCTCCCCACCATGCCTGCGCGCGCGTTCGCCTCCGCCCTCGTCGCGCGGCGCGCCTCGAGATGCGTTGTCGCGAGACGTTCGTCCATCTCTCGCGCGCGCGCGTCGAGCGGCGACGGCGCCGAGGGCGAGCGCGCGCGCGAGCGCCGACCGACGGTCAACCGCCGCCCCGAGCGCGGATTCGGCGCCGAGCGTCATCGCACCGCGGGTCGCACGGATTCCAATCCGTACGAGCGCGCGATGAATCGTGGATTCACCTCGCGCTCGAACGACCCTTTCGACGGCGCCGACGCCGAGGAGGAGGAGACGGAGCGCGTGAGTAAAATTCTGTCCCGCCGCGGCGACTGCAGCCGACGCGAGGCGGAACGACTCATAGCGGACGGTCGCGTGCGCGTGAATGGGAAAGTGATCACGGAACAGGGACACAGAGCGTCTCCGGTGACGTCCACGATCGAAATCACGGGCGAGGGCGCGAGATGGTTGCGATCAAAGTTGACGCTGGCGGTGCACAAACCGCCGGGGTTGGTGAGCAACCTGCCGACGGGGGACGAGACGCCGGCGAGCGCGTGCGTGGAACCGAGAAACGCGTGGATGCGAGCGATGCGAGAGGTGCCGATGGAGGATTTAAAGCGCGCGACGAGCGATCCGTCGAGGTTTAACGTGTGCGGACGGTTGGATAAAGAGAGTCGAGGGTTGTTGATTTTAACCGAGGACGGGGCGTTGGCGCGAAGCGTCATCGGCGGCAACGGCGTGACGAAGAGATACGTCGTCACGACGGATGCGGACGTGCGAGAATCACACATGCGTTCGCTCAATGGTCGCGTGCAATTAGATGGGGTGGAGCTGTTGCCGATGAACGTTCGGAGACTCGGTCGGGGGTCGAGAACGCTCGAGTTTAACCTTCGCGAGGGGAGGAATAGACAAATTAGACGCGTGTGCGAAAAATTCGGTCTTCGAGTGGTGGATCTGTTTCGCGTGCAAATCGGGGACATCGACATCGCGGATCTTCCGGAAGGGGCGTGGAGAATATTGAGCGACGATGAGGTGCGCTCGCTTCGCGAGCTCGAGTTTGAGTGAGAGAGAGCGCGGGCGGCGTCAGTCGCTACAGCGTCTCAGAGGAAATGTTGTATATATTAAAAGAAATGTGTCAACTCGTCTCGTCTCGGTTTTTTGTGCATCTAAGACGCCAACTCGTTGAATTTCGACTTGTCCTTGGCGCCCTTCTTCTTCTTGGAAGATTGCGCCGCAGCCTTGGCGACGACGGCGGCGGAACCGGTGACTTTTTTCTTCTTCTTCGCCGCCGCGGCTTTGGCTAACTTGGCGCGAGCCTCCGCCGGATCGACGAGCTCGACGGGGGCGGAATCTTTCTCCTTTGCCGCGGTTTCTTCCGATTGGACCTCACCTCTCGCCTTAGCCTCAGCCTCAGCCTTTTCGCGCGCCTCTCGAGCCGCCTTTTTCCGTCTTCTCGCCTCGGCTTTGGCGGGATCGCTCGCCTCGTTGTCGATTTTATCATCCAAACCGAGCTCCTTGAGCGCGTTCTCAAACTCCTCCGCCTCCAAACGCGCCTTTTCCTTCTTAGAGAGTACTTTTTCGCTCTCCTTCGCCTTTGGTTTCGCCTGCGCCTTGATCGAAGCCGCCGCGTCGTCCTTCGTCTCCTCGGCGTCCTCCTCGTCGTCGTCGCTCGGAAGTTCCGCCAACATGTCGTCGATGCCTTGACTCTGCAACACATTCTTCACCTCCGCCTCCATCTTCGCCTTCGCCTTCGCCTCGTCCTCTTCCTTCTTCTTCCGTCTCGCCTCTTCCTCCTCCGCCTCGCGCTTCGCCGCCTCCTCCTCCGCGCGTCTCGCCTCGTCGACGAGCGGGTTTTCGACGCGCGTCTCCTCCTCGTCGAAATCCGCCCACGACCCCGTCGTCGTCAACGGCGGTAAATCCGGGAGCGCCGACACCGGCTCCGGCGCGTCTTCTGTGTTCGTCACCTCCACCATCGTCTCCTTCGTCGTCACCTCCGGCACCGCCTTCGTCGGCGCCGACGACTCCTTCGTCCCGGGCTCGCTCGGGGACGCTTTTTGCGCCACCTCGGCCACGACGTCGTCATCGCGCGCCGTCGTCATCGTCATCGGCGTCTCCACGGTGGAGTCACGATCGTGTTTGTGCTTCCCACCGCCGACGAGATTCTTCAGGAATCCCAGCGGCCCCATCGTCGTCGGCGGCGGCGCGTCGTCGCGTCGCTCTGTCGTCCCGTCCCGTCGGCGCGACCTAGGGGCGATTTGCTCGGTTTCAGATGTCCGAATGTGTATGGGTACGTATTCAGATTGGTGTGAAACCCATGTGTGGATATATAGTGGGTACATAGGTGTGGCGCGTGGGTTTGTCATTTGTGGGTTTGTATAGTGTATACGGTGTCGTACTATGGATACGTGGACATCTATGTGGAGGTGATGTATGTTGACGACTCGTGACTCAAGGAGTATAGGGGTCTGGTGTGCCCCACGACGACGACGATGGTGCGCGAATGCGCGCGCGCGCGGTGACGACGACGCGACGACGCGACGCGACGCGACGCGGGATCGACGCGACGCGGGATCGATGGTGACGATGAGTGTCGACGAATCGGTCGACGAATCGGTCGACGCCGGTGGACGACGGACGCGACCGTCGGCGCGGCGAGGAAACGATGACGCGCGCCCATCGGCTCGTGATGGGGACGACGTCGAGGCGCCGCGAGGATCGACGTCGGCGGTGGACGACGATGAGAGAGATTTGAGCGTCGCCGAACGGTTGTGCGCGACGCAGTTGGGGGTGTCGTACGATAAGCGAGATCGGCCGTGGTTGGAACACGGCGAGGCGTGTCTGTTGGCGACGGGACAGCTGTATCCGCTGTGCGCGGTGGCGACGGGGATGCGAACGGCGAATATATCGCTGTGTGGGTACATGGAACTCGTGCCGAACATCGTGGGTGCGGCGTATTTCGTCGGTGTCGCGGGTACGGTGGCGTCGTGCGTGTGGGGGACGCTGCGCGCGACGCGGGCCGAGCCACATCGAGCGCTCAAGGCGGCGCGGTTCGCGGCGGGAATGACGCCGGCGGTGACGCTCGCGGGCACGTTCGTGTTTCCGAGGTGCATGTGGAACGTGCATCAGACGTGCGTGGTGTGGTGGGCGTGGAGCGCGCTGTTCGCGATGGTTTTCGAGTGGGTGGCGGATTCAAAGTTTGTGGCGAGACGCGCGAGGTGCGGGGAACGCGTGGTGACGAGCGACGTCGTCCTACCGCAGTTGACGTACGTCATCGGGTTCGCCATCACGCTCAAGTTTTATTACACCAACTCTTCCGATTTCTTTCGAGGGGAGATTCTGAGCGCGAATAGTTTTTCGTGGTGGTGTCTCAGCAAACACCGGGCGGGGACGTTTGCGGGGCGGTCCAAGGCGAGAACGTACACTTGGAGAGAATTGTTTCTCGGCGACGGGTTGTACGCCGCGCTCATGATGTGCGTGTACAGATTTAATCAGTACCACGGATGTGGAGGGACGTGGGGGACATTTTAAGGACGACAACTTGTCGTCGTTGTAACGTAGAAATCATAGTCGTGCCATCGAGTCAACGCGAGCGAACCTCACTCCTCGTCTCATGTCGTTCTGTGATAGACGATTCGACTCTTTTGCCGCGCGCTGGCGCGGAACAGCGCTCGCAAAATTTCTCGGCGTCGGATACGTGCACGACGGGAACGCGCGCGCCGAACCGACGCGCACGACGACGCCTTGGCGCGAGAAGAGTCTAGCGCTTCGCCAACTGGTGCGACGGAACCGCGAGCGAAAAGTCAAAGAGGAACGACGCGTGTCGAACGGATCACCGATACGATTCGCGAACAAGAAAAAAGTCGTGGCTAGATGAATAGACGTTATTGTTACACTAATTTGTGGTTGTTTCGAGCGCTTTCATGGCTTCCTTGGCCGACGCGTACGTGGAGTCCCACTTTTCTTGAGCCTCGTTGGCTTCAGCAACAGCGGCGTTCGCGCGCGCAATCATCTCTTCGCGCTCAGCTCCCTCAACGAGCGCAGCGGAGTCTTGCAGTTGTTTGGCGCGCGCGTGCGCCTCTTCGGCGACCTTGTAAGCCTTTCGAGCCGCCCTCAAGAGTTTTTGCGCATGCTTTTCGGCGCGCGCGTGTTTCTTCGCCTTGACCGCCTCAGCCTGAAGACGTGCCTGTTCCTTTTCGGCCTCGATGCGTCTAGATTCGGCTATTTCCGCATCTCGTCTTCGCTGTTCCTCTTCAGCCGCGAGACGTTGTCGTTCCTTTTCAGCCTCCATCAAGATTCGTTGGCGCTCTTCCTCCTCGGCGACGAGGCGGCGGCGCTCCGCTTCCTCAGCTTCGCGACGTTCTCGTTCGACACGCTCGCGTTCGGCGTCTTCCACTTGCTTTATACGCAGCCGTTCTTCCTCGGCCGCGATGTGTTGACGCTCCTCTTCGCGTTCTTTCTCCTCGGCGAGCCGCAACGCCTCCTTTGCTGCCTCGATGCGGCGCCGCTCCTCTTCTTCGGCTCTGCGTCTCTCCTCTTCCAGACGCGCTCGTTCGATCGCTTCGCTCTCCGCTTCCTCGGCTTGGATTTGTTTCAATCGTTCGGCGTGCTCCGCTTGAGCGCGACTCAAAGCAGCCTTCGCTTCTTCGGCCTCCTCCTTCAAACGTTGCATTTCCGCGGCGTCCGCCTTGCGCGCCTCTTCTCGAGCGCGCTCCGCGAGCTTTTGCTCTTCCTCCACCGCGCGCAACGCCAAAATGCGACGCTCCTCCGCCTCGGCCTTGGCGCGCTCGGCCTCGGTGCGAAGCGTTTGAGCCTTTTCGACCTCCGATTGTATGCGCGCAATCTCTTCCTCGAGCGCGGCGCGTTTGCTCTCTGCCTCGCTCTTGGCGCGTTCGGCGGCGACCGCCGCCGCCTGAAACTTGAGGGACTCTTCGTGACGCAACGCGCGCTCTTCCTCGGCCGACGCGAGTTTGGAGGAGATTTCCTCTTTTTCCTTCTGCGCACCGTCGAGATCTTGCTGAAGTTTGTCGTTCGCTTCTTGAAGAAGTCGCGCGTCGCGTTCGATGGCCTCGGTCGACGAGACGTCCTTCCCGGATGTCAAAGTCGACGTTTGATTTTCGTATCGGGCCATCTGTGATTCGAGCTCGATGAGCTCGCGTTGCGCCTTTTCAAGCGCCGCGTTTCTCACCGCCAACTCTTCCGTCACGCGCTGCACCTCTTTCATGCACTGTTCCTGCGCCGCGCTCGAATCCGCCTCGAGAACGCCCAGCTCTTCCTTCGCGTGCGCGTATCGCTCGAGCGACACCGTGAGCTCCTCTTGAAGCTGTGCGACGCGCGTGGTGTTACCTTGAAGCTGTTCTCGAAGCGATTTTGCCTCCAACTCGAACGCCGCGCGCTGTTCGTTCACCACAGAATCCAATTGCGCGGTGGAAACGACGATGTACTCGGAAATCGTCGCTTCGGCGTGTTTGAGTTGCAACACGAGTTTGGCGTGTTCGCCCTCGAGACGATGCACTTCGGCGTTCGATTCGAGCGCGGCGGCGGCGCGGGCCTCCGTGAGTCTTTGTGCTTCCTTCGACGCCTCGACCTGCGCGCGACGCAAATCCTCGAGGGCGTCATCGCGCGCCGTCTTCGCCTCGGCTGAAGCCGTCGCCGCCTCGACGGCGCGGCGTTTGCTCGACTCCAGCTCTGTCTGCATCTCGGCGAGTTTTCGCGCGAATTTTGCCTCTTCCTCCGACGAGGACTCCACCGCATCCTCCGCGCGCGCTAAAGCGCGCCGAAGCTTATCCTCGCTGGACGATAACTCCTCGGCCAGCGTCTCGAGATTTTTCTCTGAAGACGACAGGCGCCCCTCGAGCTCGCTGAGTCGCTCTTCTTTTTCAGCCAATTTCTGCGTCAACGCGCGCGTCTCGTTCTCAAGTCGCTCGCGTTCTTCCTCTTGTCGCGGTTTCGTCTCGGTAAACGTGTTCAAACTTTCATTCAAGCGCGCGACCGTGCTCGACAGTTCATCCACCTTGGCTCGAAGCGCGTCTCGACTCGCCTCGGCTTCGGCGAGCGCGGCTCGTAAATCGTCGTTGTCGTCACCCACGCTCGGATCACACGTCGGTTTCGACTTTAACGCTTCATCGAGCGCTGTCTTCGCCTGTTCCAAGTCGGCCGCCACGGACAGACTCTCCGTCTCGATCGTCGCTCGAGCCTTGGCGGCTTCAGCGAGTTGTCCTCGAAGCGCCTTCCACACCGCGTCGCGATCCGCCACGGCGGCGGCTTCGCGCGCGCTCGCCTCGCTCGCCTCCGTCTGCGCCTGCGCGAGTTTACGTCGCGTCTTTGCCGCGTTGCTCACCTCTTCGCGCGCACGCTCGAGCTCGTCGTTCGCCCGGCGAAGTTCCTCTTCCATCTCCGCGAGACGCTGCTGCAGAGGCGCGACGTTCGCCGCCGCCGTCGCCTCGGCGCGTTCCATCGCGCGCCAGTTCGGACCTCCGTACGAATTCAACGCGCGACCGCGCGAGTTGAACAAGTCGACATCGCGTAAACGAGAGCTTAGGGACGAAGTCGGCCCCGGGGCGAGCGAATTCGACGATCCTCCCATCACGAACGGCGCGACGACGGCCGTCGCTCCGACGGCGAGCGCGGCGACCCATTTCGCCGACATGGCTGCCACGCTCTTCGCCGCCGGCGCGACCGCGACGGACGACACCACCGTCGCCGCTGCGTTTTGGTGATCGGCACCGCGTTGAACGTCCGGTTCAGGCTCTGTCGCCGTCGTCGTCGCGGCGGTCGCCGCCGCCGCCAACGGCGCCGCCTCCAACCTCTCCGACGTCACGTTCGCGTCCCTCTCTTCATCCTCGCTCGTCGACATCGCCTCGTCCTCCTCGTACGCGTCCTCCTCCTCCTCATCATCATCATCATCATCATCATCATCGCACGCATCCTCATCACCCGCGCTCGCTCTCGCCTCTCTCGCCCTCGCCTCTCTCGCCTCCAACGCGTGCTCGAACGCGTTCGCCACCGACGTCACGTACGCGCTCGTGTACGCCCACCTCGCCGCCCGTTCCTCCGCCTCCGCCGCCTCTCTCTCGTGCGCGTCTTCCCCTCCCCCCTCACTCTCGCTCGCACCGCTCTCCGTCCCCGCGCGCGCCGTCGCCGTCGCCCCGTCGCCGTCGCCGTCGGGTCCGTACGCGCGCCACACGACGGGCGCGCCGTCGATACCCCTCTCCCTCGACACCGCGCGTCGCTCGCGACGCCGAGACGCGAACCCGCGTCGCCACCGCGCGAAACCACCTCGCGTCGGCGTCGACGCGGCGTCATCACGGTCGCGACGCGCGAGCGTCTCGCGCCACGACGCGAGCGCGGTGCCCATGGAGAAATGCGAATGGGAACGCGCGCGCGTGAATGAATGAATTCGTCGGTGCGCGCGATCGCGAGACGACCGATCCGATCGCCAGACGACGAATCGACGACCGCGATTCCACCGCGCGCGTCGTCGCGTCGACCGGTGACGCGCGCGCCGGTCACCCGTCGTCACCCGTCGTCACCCGTCGTCCTCTGACGCCACGAATTCAAACGAACGCGCCGTCCGTCCGTCCGTCACGCGTGTGTGTTCGATGGGTGTTTCTGGTCTATTCTATGAGGTAGGTACACACACTTTGTGTCACACACACACACGTATTCCACGTATCAAATCACCCATCAAATACATCACACAGTACGGTGTCACACACACACACGTATTCCACGTATCAAATCACCCATCAAATACATCACACAGTGTCACACACACACCATCGCCCCCTCGCCCCGTCGACGCGTTCGCCCGCACAACTCGACCGACCTCTTCGCACGATGGTGGCTCTCACGACGCAAGGATTCGCGCTCGCGACCGCGACGCGCTCGGCGCTCGCGCCGCGAGGTGCGTGTAGACGACGACTCGTTTTTTACTGCGCGCGATGATTCACGACGTCGACGACGACGACGACGACGCGATGGGACCACGGACGACGACGCGCGGGGTGGAGCGATACGCGACCGAGATACGCGATCGATCGGGCGATCGGGGGGCGCGCGCGTCGATCGGGCGAGACGCGCGCGCGAGTGCGTGTTCGAGCGCGTCGGAAGGCGAGACGGGTGGGAGGATTACGTGGACGCGCGTCGTGACGGTGTCGGGCATCGCGCGCGACGACGACGACGACGACGACGACGACGGATGTCCACGATCGACGACGGACCGATCGGTGCGATGGCGTGGGTGCTCGAGGATGGAGTTCGTGGAGGGGGGTGGTGAGGAGTCGTGATTCGTGAAAAAAAGACGTGTGTGGAGACTGACCTCGACGACGCGCGCGATCGCTTCGATTCGTCTCGCGCAGCTCGCAAGGCTGTCAAGGCTCGCGCCTCCGTCAAGGTTGCCGCGTCCGCGGACTTGAAGTTTGACGATGACTGGAAGAAGTCCTCCGTCCCGGTGCACCTCGCGTCCTTGTTCGGCTGGGTGATCCCGTCGGCGTCCCCGTGCCCGGCGTTTCCGGACAACGCGTCCTTGTTTGAAGTGTTCAGCGAGCGCATCAGCGCCAACTTGGCCAACTTCCCGCAAGGTCCGGCCGCGGACGACAAGATCTGGTTGTACATGCTCACGTGGCACATGGGGTTGTTCGCGTGCATGATGTTTGGCCAAATTGGTGTCCAAGCGCGCAAGCAAGGATACTTTGATTAGACATTTTCTCCGGATGGGTTGGACGCGTCCAAGGGTTTTTAGAACGCTTTGTAAAAGAGCATAACCAAGTTAAATTATGATGATGAAGCTACAACAAAATGCTATGAATGACGTGCGTTCGAGGCGCGTCGTGCGCTCAGTCCTCCATCGCGGTGGCGGGCAACACCGCCACGCCCGCGGCGCTCTTGAGTCGCTCGACGAAGGAGGGACTCGCGGCGCTCTTGCTCGGCGTCGAGTCCGCTCGCTTGGCGCTCGAGTTCTTTCGGAATTCAAATCCCATTGGTTTGAATTTGAAATCGAAAAAGTCGATAAACTGTTTCGCGTACGGCGTGGGGTGCACGGTGGAGATCGGTCTCGGCGCGAAGAGGTACTTGATGACGTGCGCCACTTTTTTACCGCCCGTCCAACACTGCAAAAAATCGATGATGCCAAAGTATATGATCAACACCTCCCCGCCGTACTCGACGACGTACGGTTTGTTGTGCACGTCACCCTCGAGCATCGTCGCCTCCTCTTTGATTCGATGCGTCGGCACGCGCTCGACGGCGACGAGCAAAGAATAATCCATCAAGTTGTGCTTTTCAAAGAGCGCGACGTCGTTCCTCAGCGCCGTCATCACCTCCTCCCGCTGCTCTTCGGTTAAATAAATCGGCGCGTCGAACGCTTCGTGTTTCCCCTTGAGATACCTCCGGCGTCGCACCGGCACGGCTCGAAAACATCCGAAACACTCTCGCACCATGAGCGGCACGTTGTACCAACGCTTGTGCGAGTGATACACCGTCGACCCATCCGCCACGAGCGTCTTATCGTCCGCCGTGCCCTTGAGGTCGTACAACCGACTCCACATCTTCACGCGAGGGTTGACGCAGTTGTTCATCACGATGAACCGCCCGTGTTTCTCGTGCACGAAGACGGCGAAAATCTTCGTCACCAGACTCTGCCCGCTCGTCACCCGCGCGACGTACTCGCGCAAAAACGAATCCTCCAACAGACTCTTCCCGTCCGACTCGTTTAAAAACTTGACGAAAAAACGTCCATCCCTCGTGCGCGCCATCGAATCGCCACCCTTCCCACCCCCCGCGGACAGAGATGCGAAATCAAAATTGTTCCTCAAAAAATCATCCTCGATCGAATCCGCCCGTCTCAACACTGAAAACTGATCGTCTCGAACCGTCTCGCACGCCTCCGCGCCGACGATCAATCGAGCCGTCGCCGGTCCGAGCGATTCCGCGCGCATCATCGCTCGATCGATCGCGTCTGCGTCACCGCGTGGCGTCGTGTAATCACGCACGCATGCATTCATCATTTTTCACCTCCGGTGAGAAACGAAACGATGTTGGAAAAGGGCGTCGGCCGCAGATCGCGACGCGTGTGCGCGTGAACACCGCCGCGCCCGACGGACGCGAGCGAGTGAGAAAGGCGTGTGAACGCGAACGATCGATCGGTTCGCGTCGAGCGGTGAGACGATAGACGCGCGTCATGGCGACCGCGTCGATGGGTGGTGGGTTATCCACGGCGGATGCGCTCAAGTGGTTGAGTAATTTCGTGAGCTCGGTCGCCATCGTCATGGTGAATAAACAACTCATGGGGACGCAGGGATACGCGTTTCAGTACGCGACGACGCTGTGCGGGATGCACTTTTTGTGTACGATGAGCGTGCGGTTTTTTCGACGCGACGGCGGCAAAGGGGGCAGAGGCGGCGGCGGTGGTGGCGCCGAGATGAAGACGGAGACGGCGAAGGGTGGACGAGAGATGCCGAGAAATAAATTGTTCATGTTCGTCGCGATCGCGTCGACGAGCATCATATCTCTGAATTTATCGTTGATGATGAATCACGTCGGGTTTTATCAGTTGGCGAAACTGTTGCAAATTCCCGCCGTGTGTCTGCTCGAGATGGCGTTCTTGGGTCGAAAGGTGTCGTGGAAGATCGCGCAGGCGATCGCGGTGGTGATGTTTGGCGTCGGTATCGCGACTTTACAGGAGACGACGATGAATTTCTGGGGCACCGTCGTCGCCATGATTGGCGTCTTGTCCACGAGCGCACAACAGATTCTCGTCAATCGTTTGCAAGTAGAGTACTCCATCGGGAGCAACGAGTTACTGGGCAAGACGGCACCGCTCATGGCGCTCTCCATGCTCACCGTCGGTCCGTTCTTGGACCAAATGCTCACGGGAAGCTTCATCACCGAGTATTACTGGACGGGCGAATCCGTCATGTTTCTCGCGGCGTCGTGTTTGCTCGCGATTTGGGTAAACATTTCCCAATACATGTGCATCGGAACCTTCAGCGCGCTCTCTTTCCAAGTCATCGGTCACGTCAAGACGGTGTTCATCTTCTTCTTCGGATGGTTGCTCTTTGACATTCCCGTGACGTTCAACAACATCTTCGGCGGCGCCGTCGCCATCGCGGGCATTTCGTATTACTCGCACGTGTCCGCGCTCGAAAAGGCGAAGGCCGCGGCGCGAGCGCGTGCGCCCGTGTAATACGTATAGATCGATATATGTCGTTGTTATCCTATATAGCTACACATTGTGACATAAAAAAACTAAACCTCTCGACGCGAGCGCGCGCGAGCCCGCCTCGCCTCGCCTCGCCTCGCTCACTTCCTCGGATCCGTCACTTCCACCCCCATCGACCTCGCCGTCCCCAACACCGACTTCGTCAGACTCATCAGACTCACGTTTCCCAACCCTCCATCGGTCGCCTTGACCTTTGCGATCTCGTACGCGTGCTTCAGGTTGATGCGTCCCGCCGTCACGTGTCCCGGTCTCTGCGAACACGTCTTCACCCCCGCCGCCCGCGCCACGAAATACGACGTCGGCGGCGTCTTCATCGTCCAATCGAACGTCTTATCGCCGTATATCTCGATCACCACCGGCACCGGCGTCTCCGCCTTGTGCTCGCTCGTCTTGGCGTTGAAATCCTTGCAAAAACTCATAATGTTCACGCCGTGTTGCCCGAGCGCCGGACCCACGGGCGGGGACGGTTTCGCCGCGCCCGCCGGGACGACGAGTCGCACGACGGCGCTCACCGCCCGCTTACTCATCCTCGCGTCGGCGCCGCGCGCGTCGGCGTCTCCCGCGACTCGGTCGGAGGAGGTTCTGTGCAAAACCTTCCCAACACCGCTGTTTGATGGTTCGCGACTCAAGATCGAGTCCCTCGTGAACGTCCCGAGTCCGTTCCCAAGTGGGAAAGATGCGCCACACGTCGCGTCGCACCGCGCCGCGCGTCGACGCGACACCCGCGAACGGCGAACGAACGTCAGTCATGGCGCGCGCGTCTCGCGCGTCCAATCGCGCGTCGACCGCGACGACGCCGCTCGGGAAGGCGGGAACGACGACGACGACGACGACGACCGCGCGGGACGAGGGCGGCGGCGGCGCGCGCGCGGTTCGTCTGAGCGGCGGCGCGCTCGCGTCCGCGCCCTCGGGGGCGTTCGCGGTGAACGATACGCTCTTGGTGACTCCCGCGAGATGGCGCGTGCGCGCGCACGACGCGGACACGGGGAGAGGCGTGCGCTCGAGCGAGGCGCCGGGGGCGGAGCAGACGTGCGCGGCGGCGAGTCCGTACTCGAGCGGCGTCGTCGTCACGGGAAGCGCGAGCGGGACGCTCACGGTGTGGGACGCAGAGACCGGGAAGGTTGTGCGGAGTTACTCGTTTCCGTGCGCGATATACGATGTGGTGTACCCGGGAGGTGAGGCTGGGAAGGACGCCGTCTTCGTGAGCGCGAGCGCGCGCGAGGACGGCGGCGGACGCGTGTACAGGGTGAGTCTGTCCAAGGGGAAGATCGTGGAGAGGCTCGGGAAGACGACGAGACCGTGTAAATTGGTGGCGAGCGCGAGCGGAACGTTCGTGGCGTGCGCGGAGAGACGGACGATTTACGTGTGGGGGACGGGGAAGGATCGAGGAGGAAACGCGGCGAGAGCGCTTCGCATTCATCACACCAAGGGGGTCACCGCGTTGGCGCTGTCGAGAGACGACGAAATCTTAGCCGCGGGGGATTCGAGCGGGAGGATCGTCATGTGGCACGGATTCGCTCGGGCGGTGAAGCGATTACAGAACGAGGCGCAAGGGGAGGAGACGGAGGTGAACGGAGACGCCCTGCCGAGCACGACGTCGCATTGGCACTCTCGCGCCGTCGGATGTTTACACTTCTCCGGTGACGGCGCACACTTGTTTTCGGGCGGTGAGGAGGCGGTTTTGGTGATTTGGACGCTCGATGACGGGAAGAAGACGTACCTGCCGCGATTGGGCGCGCCGCTGACGAAGATTGTGGCGCGCCGAGACGATCCGTCTCGTCTGGCGCTCTTTGGAGCCGACAACGCCATCCGTCTCGTCAACGTCGCATCGCTCACCGTGGAAGGGACGATTCAGGGCGTTCGACCGCCAGTACTCGACGCGTCGGTGGCACCCGATGCGTACGCGTCCGTCGTCGCCTACGATCCGCGCGCGGATGTCGCCGTATTTTCCGCCGCCGGCGCCGCGCTGCAATTTTTCGATTACGCGCGCGACGATCACGTCGCCGATCTCGCCGTGGCGCCGAGAAACTACGTCAACACGAGCGGTGATGCGGATTCACCCATGGAGTCGCACGTCGCACACGCCGCCTTCTCGCGCGATGGACGCGTTCTTCTCACCGTCGACAGGCGCAGCGATCAACCGCCCGCGGTGACGCGCGCCATCGAGGAGACGCTCAAAATTTGGGAACGTCTCGACGCGCCGGATGAAGACGAAGAGCCGGCGGCGACGCCCGTTCCCGGCGGCGCGTTCACGTGTGTCGCGCAGTGTGAGATTCCGCACAAAGGCTTGATCACGACCGTCGGCGTGCGACCGAGCGCGCACAGCCTCGAAGAGTCCATGGCGTTCACCGCCGGCGTCGACGGCGAAGTCAAGATTTGGGTACCCAACGGACGCGTCTCCAGAGGTGGCGAACACGCCGGTTGGCGATGTCGATCGAGCGCGTCGCACCCGAGCGGATCGTCGATCACGTGCGGGGCGTTCAGCTCGGATGGATCCATCTTGGCCACCGCGGCGAGCGAAATCATCCTTTGGGATCCAAAGACAAACGCGCGACTGGCGACGCTCACCATGCCCAAGTCGTCCGCGGACGGCGCGCAGCCGGCCATCAAGTCGGTTGCTTTCGTCGCGGGAGAACCTCTGTTTGTCGCCGCCGATGGATGCTCGTTAGTGGTCTGGAACTTGCAAACGCTTCAACCGTGGCGCGTGTACGCGTCGCCATGCGTCGACGTCTTTGCACACCCGTCGACGCCAATCTTCGCCGCCGTCTTCGCCACGACCGGCGACGACGACGCTGCCGTCGTCGTTCGTTTCGAAGGTCGCGACGTCACGCCTTCGGGGGCGTACGCGTGTCGAGACGGTCCACCCGAGTCGGTGTTCTTCCCGCCCGGCGATCGCGCGTCTCGAGACGCGTCAAGCGCGCCGGAATCTGTTCCCATGCTCGTCGTCACGCGCGACCGAGAGATCGTGCGCGTCGGTGCGGAGACGAACCGAGAAGCGCGCGCGAGAGACGATATGGACGTCGACCGCGCGCCCGTGGCGAGACGGTTCCCGGGAGGCACCGCCGTCACCGGCGCCCCCGTCTCCGCGGAGACGCGCGCGTTGCTCGCCGAGGCGGGCGACGCCGTTCGCTCGCTCGATCTGAACGGCGAAGACGAGGACGAGGACGTTTCCACACACGAACGCATCATCGGAGGCGCGCACAGAGGCGTCGGGAAGATGCCGTGGGGTGCTCTCTTTGACGCTCCCTCGCACGAACTTCCGCCGCTCACGACGCTCTGTCCTCGATTTATGGACGCCATGCTCGCGAGACAAGCCAATCCGGACGCCGAGTAGAGCGCGCGAGCGACCGAACGACCGAACGAGACTACTACGAACGCATGCATCGTCATCATCACGTGTTTGTTTTTATAATACTTAGCTACTAGTCTATCATTCGTATTCGCGTCCTTTGTCCCTCCTATCACTTTGGGTTTCTCAACACGAGAATCACCGAATCACCGCGTAAAAACATCTTAGAGATGAACCTATCCTTATTCACCGGTTTCGCCTTGGCCGCTCCCTTCCCAGTCTTCGGCACCTCGGTCCAAATCTCCTTGACGTTTTCCAAAACCATGTTACAGTGTCTGTCGAACGCCTTGACGCGCGCCAAGAGCTTGCGATTGTTTCTACAGTTGATCAACACCTGCGTATTCGCCTTGACGCTCGCCGTGAGCACGCTCAGCGGTCCGGTGACGAATTCATTTTCCTCTTTATCCGCCTCCTCCATGACGCCGATGCCTCCGCGTCACGCACGGCTCGTCGTCGTCTATTCGTCTATTCCCCGTTCGGTCGAAACCTAGGAGACGAACGAATGAGTGACGAATGCCCGTCGAGTTCGTTTCGAAGAACCTCGTCCTCCGTCGTCGAGTTCGGTGCGATGTGAATCGATCGATCGCGCGGTGATTCCAGCGCTCGGTCTCCGTCCGTCGACGCGTGACGCGCGACGCGGCGTCGTCCGTTCGCCCGTCGAGTCCGCGGTTCGCCGCGGTCGATCGAATGCGCGGTGGTGCCGACACTCTTACCGTTCACACGTTCTTGTGTGCGAGAAACACGACGTACTTGAGTTACTTAACCCTCTATGTACGCGCCCACGACTCTAGGTTGGCATATACAACGTAATCGGTGTTGTACGTTGTATATACAACGTGAAGTTGGAGTCGACGTTGTATATACAACGTACATACTTAATATCACGAACGCCTATCTAATTCGATACACATGTTCATGATACCACTACATTGATTAATATACGTACTAATTCCACACTGCCTCAGAAATCGTCCATCACATACTTAACACTTGATATATCTAACAATCAC
>Ga0181567_10000359_pt1 | contig 33414 bp, 26 predicted proteins | sample 101ome_14_FD_133761 | JGI IMG/M metagenome (GOLD analysis project Ga0181567, IMG submission 133761) | Coastal salt marsh microbial communities from the Groves Creek Marsh, Skidaway Island, Georgia - 101403AT metaG (megahit assembly) | ecosystem: Environmental > Aquatic > Marine > Intertidal...
CACGATTGTTTTATGTTTTGATTTCCGATGGGCATTATGAGAATAAAACCAGAAATGCCTTCTTTCCCGGTCATGTGATGGTGATCGAACATTCAGGGGATCAATATTTCATTTATCAATCATACATCGACAAATACACTTTGAACACATCATTAGGGAGAACGTTGTCTGAATGCAAGCCGATTCATAATGAGGAACTTGATTCTTATATTGATTTATTTAGTCAAATTGTTGATCAGAACTTCACTTGGAAAAAAACTCACATTTCGAAATGGAATAGTTTAACTCGAGTAAAACCAAAACATTTACTTGGCTTGAAGAACAAAAACTCAACAGTTCATGTGTGTTTTAAGGAAATCAAAGTTCGAAAACCACCCATACAAGTCGTCAATAGATTTATTCACCGTACATTGAAAAAGATTGAATTTCACAAATCAGTGGGCAACAACGAAATCTTTAAGCCCGAAAACACTTCACATATGAACCAAAATGAATACTTTACACTTGACGAACTTCATAATTCGTTCAAACAGTTTCAACTCGATGTGCAGCATTTCTCGAACAAAAAATCCATTTAATACTAAATGAAACGAGGTCGTACGAGTACTTCATCAAGCAGACAACCTATCGTGTTTTTACTAGATTTGGATGGAACACTACAAGGCAATATATCGCCACAAATATATGAATACGAGTTGATTAAAAAGTTGAATAAACAAATTGTTGGTTTCCCAAAACTGAAATACAACGTCGAAGCAATTGCAATGGACTATGATAACGGGTTATTAAGACCAGATTTAGCTCGTTCATTAGAATCGATAAAAAATATTCATCACAACGTTGAGTTCTTTATATATACTGCTTCGAGTGACGAATGGGCTAAATTCATTATTCCGATGGTGCTTAAAAAGGTTCCTTCGATTAACTCTTTGTTCTTTTCGAGACAATTTTGTTCATTGGATGGAAAGAAATCTATACAACGGGTGTTACCATTCGTTAAAGAGTTTTTATCCTCTAAATATGATGTTAGGCAAATCCAAAATGTATTTTTAGTGGATAACAATTTGGTTCTTAAAAATAAAGAAAAAGATAAGCTTATTCATTGTCCAACATACGATTACGAACAGACATTAGATGTAACTAGAAATATTCCCGATTTTGTTCGAAGAGCACATTTCCGGTTTTTGTCAAAAGAACTTTTTCAAGGACAATCATCTTATGAGAATGAGTTTGAGTTCATGATGAATTACTATCTTAATTTGATGGAAATATCGAAACGTAATAAAGTGTTCAACGAAAATGAACTGAAAGATCGATATTGGCGAGATTTTGCAAAAATCTTGAATTCTTTCGATTGTTTGACAGCAAAAAATCTACAAACCGCATTGCGGAAACTGAGACTCCTTCACAAGTTATGATTTAAATACATATTAACGTGTAACTCATACACTCGAGAATTATGTTCTATTTGTCCTTCGACATAGGAATCAAAAACCTCGCGTACTGCTATTCTGAAAACGAAAAAATTTTAGAATGGAACGTATTGAATATCGCATCAAAGGATTTTCACACAATGAGCGAATTGTGCGTCTCATTGTTGCATAATGTATTCGTTGATAAAGAAATCGATATCATACTCATCGAAAATCAACCCGTTCAGAAAAATCCAAAAATGAAATCTGTTCAAATGATTGTGTACACATTTTTTTGTGTGCGAAAAGTCTTGAACAGTGATGATTTTACAATTTTATTTCAATCCGCAAATAACAAAAACAAATACATGAATAATCTGAACATACAGAGTCCAACATGTAGCACGAAGTATGTAGAGAACAAAAAAAGAGCAATCCTATGTGTTAAACAGATAATCGACTCGAAATGGTATGATATTTTTATTTCAAACAGTAAGAAAGATGATCTTGCTGATAGTTATTTACAAACACTCGCCCATATAAACTATACTCCCGTACTACCAAATCCTCCGGTACCTCGAGTGGATTCATCCAATGATTGAACAATTTCTACATCGGGTGTCGAAATTTTCTTGATGATAAGTTGTGCAACACGGTCGTTTTTTTTAATATTTAGTGAAGTTGTTGTACTCATGTTAAACAACAATACTTTCACTTCTCCTGTATAATCTCTGTCGATGACACCTGCTCCAACCATAGACCCTTTCACACTGAGTCCGCTTCGTGATGAGAGCTGACCATAAGTACCATAGGGTACTGTAAATGAAATTCCAGTATCAATCAATTGCCAAGATGAAGGACTTATTGTATAATCACGATAGCTTGAAATGTCGAAACCAGCAGCATCCTTGCTCTTTCGTTCAGGGACGATTGCATCGTCGTACAGCTTTTTGACAAGTAGGTTTTCAAACATATTTTGGGTGTTATGGGTATATGTTCAACTCACAAAAAAATCATTTTTTTTAAAATACAAACTTTTTACTTACTGTTTTTTCCACGATGAATGCGTTTTAGAATCTACTTAAAGTTTCTAAAATAAGGTAAATCAATGGATTCGAGTTTTAATTTGATTCACAAATCGGATCCAAATTCTATAGAAATATTAAGTGATGATGATTCGACACAAGGAGAAAACAAGCAGTTCAACATCACTCGTTCGCATAGTTCTGGAAATTCTCCGAAATATTCAAATTATTCATCACAACATCAATCAACTCCGAATTTGAACATAAACAATGATTCGTTAGGATTGGATTTGTTAATCAGTAACAAATCGTTTGACGTCGGAAAATCTAAACCAACATATGATTACGATGAAAATAATGAAGATGAATGCAATGAGGAAGATGACGATGATGACGACGATGACGACGATGATGATGACGATGAAGACGATGATGATGATGATATCCACAATTCACAACAACCTATAAATTCTTATGCAAAAAACATGGATTCGTTTAATCGTTCATCGATGGATAGATTCATGGACGTGCAAAGTAATTCAAGATCTGTTCAAGATATTAATAACGAAAAGACCGAGTTATTGTATCAATTCGATAGAATGGAAAAGAAAGGATTCAAAATTCCAAAACGTTTTACGATGGAATCAAGTCTGGATGATATGAAAAGAGAATTCGACAGAATAAAGAAAGACAAGGAGATAGATGCTAGTATCGCTTTTCAACGCAAAATGCTTCTCGCTTGTACAACTGGTATCGAATTTCTAAATAGTAAATTTGATCCGTTCGATCTAAAATTGGATGGATGGTCTGAAAATATACATGAGTCTGTGGATGATTATGACGATGTATTTGAAGAACTACACAACAAATACAAGAGTAAATCCAAAATGGCTCCTGAGTTGCAGTTATTGATGATGGTGGGTGGAAGTGCATTCATGTTTCATTTAACAAATTCAATGTTCAAATCGTCTATGCCTCAGATGGGAGACGTATTAAAACAGAACCCAGATCTAATGAAACAATTTGCATCTGCAACTGCAAATACGATGGCGAACAGTGGTACAGATAAAACGGGTATGAGTAGTATGTTTTCAAATATGTTTTCGTCACAACCATCAAACTCTCCTATGCAACGACCACAAAATTCCAACACAACTTCTAAAATGAATTCATCGATGTCTGGACCGAGTGACTTGGAAAATATTCTGAAAAACCTTGATAGTGACGAAAGGTTGGAAACGATGAGCACAGCTACACAATCTGAGATTTCGGAGATGACGGAAACAAACAGCATTAAACATTTGTTAACTTCTAAAAAAAAAGGTAAAAAGGTTACAACTTCTTTAAACATATAGATACCCATCTTTTGCATTGAATCTGAATTTGTTGTAAATGCAAGTTATTTCGAGTTGATGACGATTACGATTACGAAATGATTTCAATATTTTTTAAGCAGAACAACTGTGACATTCCTCTGTGGTTACATGTGTCATATTGTTTTTTGATTTCAATGGATCAATTGAAAACTGCTGAGCTGATGCTTGTGGTTTGGTTCGTAGGTAATACATACCTGTTTTCAGTCCGGAACTCCATCCATAAAAGTGGATTGAATTTAGTTTTGGAAGGGTCGGTTCCGCCACAAAGATATTCATACTTTGGCTTTGACATATAAATGCTCCTCGATCTTTTGCTTGGTCGATGTATGCTTTTTGTTTCACCTCCCAAGCTGTTTTATACAATTCACGAAGGTTCTCGGGAATTTCTTTGATTGTTTGAATTGACCCTTCATTGATGATAATAGTATCTTTCATATCAGAATTCCATAGTCCCAATTCAATCAAGTCTGATATTAAATATTTATTTACGATGATATACTCACCAGCCATGGTTTTTCGTTTGTAGATATTTGAAGTCATTATTTCGTAACTTTCGGTAAAACCCATTATTTGTGATGTCGATGCTGTTGGCATCGGAGCGACTAGTAATGAATTTCGCACCCCCCATGTAACAACATTTTGTTTCAATTCTTCCCAGTCATACATCGATGGATTCACTCCCCACATATCAAACTGAAAAATTCCTTTTGAAGTCGGTGAACCGTTGAACGTACTGTACGCACCTTTGAAATCCTTCAAGTCTTTCTCAAATTCGTTCAAATTCACAAGATATTCAGTTTCTGAATTATTGATGCTTTCTGAACGTTTTTTACTGATTTCCATTGACGTTTTCATTGCATAGTAATAAATGGTTTCAAATATTTGTTTGTTCAATTCTTTAGCTTCGTTGCTCTCATAAGGCATCTTGAGTATCATAAATGTGTCACTCAATCCTTGTACACCAATGCCAATAGGACGATGTTTCAAATTGCTACGCCGAGCTTTCTCCAATGGATAAAAGTTTTTGTCGATGATTTTGTTTAAATTTTTTGTCAATATTTTAGTATATTGTCCCAGTTCATCAAAATCGAACTTTCCATCATGAATGAAACTGGGAAGACAAAGGCTTGCCAGATTACATACAGCTATTTCGTCCGGAGACGTATATTCCACAATTTCAGTACACAAATTGCTGCTCTTTATGATGCCTAAGTTTTGTTGATTGGATTTCTGATTTACAGAATCTTTATACAGCATGTAAGGGGTTCCTGTTTCAATTTGGGACTCGAGAATTTTAATCCACAACGTTTGTGCTTTTACTTGTTTGTTAAATTTTCCTTCTTTTTCATATTGAGTGTACAACTCTACGAACTCTGAACCGTACACATCAGATAGACCCTTACATTCATCAGGACACATCAACGACCATAATCCATCTGTTTTCACACGTTCCATGAATAGATCAGGAATCCACAACGCGTAAAACAAATCTCGAGCACGTGCTTCCTCGTTTCCATGGTTTTTTCGTAATTCCAAGAAACTCTCAATATCACAGTGCCACGGCTCAAGATATACAGCAATGCTACCATTCCGTTTACCAGCTTGATTCACGTATCTTGCGGTTGAATTGAAAACCCGTAACATGGGTACAATACCGTCTGATTTTCCATTGGTTCCTCGAATACGGGAGTTTTTTCCACGAATGTTATGAATATGAATACCAATTCCACCAGCGTATTTCGAAATCATGGCGCATTCTTGAAGAGAATCATAAATTCCATTGATAGAATCGTCATTCATATGAAGCAGAAAACAGCTACTTCCTTGTTGACGCAACGTGCCAAAATTAAACAATGTGGGTGTTGCGTGTAAAAACTTTTTTGTGGAAAACCCATCATACGTTTCAAGTGCGTCTTTAATATCGTTTCCATGGATAGCAAGCGCAACACGCATAAACATGTGTTGGGGTCGTTCAATTACCTTATCGTCAATTCGCATCAAGTACGCACGTTCCAATGTTTTAAATCCGAAGAAATCAAAATTATAATCTCTTTCGTATTTGATGTAAGAATTCAGTTTATCTTTGTGATCTTGAACGAGTTTGTACAGATCATGATTAATCAATTTAACAGGTGAATACAGAGTTTCAATGACCTCACTGAATGACGGGGAAGTTTTTTTTTGGTGGTTAGAAATCGTAATTCTTGATGCTAGTTTATCATAATCTGGATTATCAGCAATCAATGAACTACACATATATGCTGTTAATTCATCCAGTTCCGATGTTTTGACACCATCATAAATACGAGTGCACACTTTTTGAGCAACTTCAAATGGATTAATACTCAAGTCCGTTGAAAGTAACTGAATTCGTCGCAATACTTTATCAAACGAAACCGTTTCATATGACTCGTCACGTTTTTGTACTTTCATTTTGTACGACTTATATTTACCTTTGTATACATTTATCTCTTAAAATGATTTACAATCTTCAATTTTTAAATACTTGGTTTATTTTATTAAACTCATGTTTATATGTTCGTGTGTTGTAAAGTCATCAAATCCACGTTCGATCGGTTTAACATATTCACTCATTGCTAGATTCATTTTTAATAATTTGTTGTTTTTTACTTCAGCATGAGTTACAAGTTCCTCTGTTTCATTGATGGATACTGTGTTTGACTTGTACTCTTCTTGTAAATCATCAATATGTATAAGGATTATCATTTTCAGCATGTCTTCAAATTTTATGGAATCGATGTGTTGAAACTCGCGTCTTATTTTTGCTTGAGAAAGAAAGTGCTTCATCAGCTTTATCTTCTCATCGGTACTCAAATGAGTCAATTCATGATGTAGAATGTTGTAGTTTTCCATAACTATTTTGTTTTTTTTAATTAAATCTCCTAATCGATATAGATCACTCTTGAACTTTGATTCGGTATCCAACTCTTGTGTTGATGTGTCTTGTGTTGATATAAACGTATCCAGATCAATTCTTCTCAAATAGGATGTTTCATCGTCTTGACTATTCATCGCCTCTGCGAACATGAATTTGATGTGAGGCAGTTTGTTAAAGTTAACTCGAATTTCATTGTTAAATGACACGTACTTTTTGTTTTTAATCATTCCAATCGCTCTAAAATTCATTCCAAGAACCACGATATCTTTTTTGCTATTATTGCTATTATCGGAACTATATAAATACTTTTTATCATCTGCTAAATCCAAAGTTGTGTTGTTCATTGTTTGCTTAATTTTCTCCATTTGATTCATAAAAGTTTTAAGCTTCTCAGATGGAATCGATGACACGAATACCTTTCGATTCACAAATTGCACATATTCAAAACTATTATATATTTGAAGGATTATGTGTGTAGATGCATTGAAATCAAAATATTCCCATATATCGAAATATTTTGAATTGTATAGCCATGTTTCTTGTTCAGATGCATATAGAAAGACTACGTTTGTGCTTTTGTTCTTATTGGTTTTGAACAAGTCAAATGTGAGCATGTGGTAAAAATCATCAATATTTTTCTCGAATGCATCATTATTGATATATTCCATGTATCTTCGATATGATTTTTCGATTAAAAACTCACGAATGATCATTTTACGTTCCAACGTATCTTCGAAATATAATTTAGACATATCGGTGAGTTTTTCAAGTCTGTCTGAAATCTTTCCTAACTGGAATCTTTTTATATATTGATTATTTTCCAAGAAATCCTCTTTAAATTTTGAAAAGAAGGCAGGTTGTAATATTTGTTTCGCCTCATCGTTTTGAACATGTGTCCTCAAAGTGTGACCATTATTCAAAAATACGAAATGGGTCTTTGTGAATTTAGATGATATATAATTCTTGAGGTCAGTAATGGTTTTGAATGAATATAGTACCTGAATAATTTGCAGTAATGTATTTGGTTGCTCTGAACTCACGCCTGTTCGAACAAAACATGACGTGTTCAAGTTAATCACACCACTTTTGCATGTTTTTTCAGGATACAAAATGTTCGACAATGGTGTAGGAAGGGTGGCGTTCTCTTTGTTATTCGTTGATGCATCTGTGGTACGTACGTACAAATTAGATTGTGATTTTTCATTTTCAAGTTTTACTTCACCATGTTCGTCAAGTGTATCTGGTTTCAAATTTCCACAACAAGGCATTCTGTACCCCTTGGGGTGTCCAGTAGCTTTTAAAAAACGGGGATAATGTTGCTCGACACCGTTTTTAACAAAATACTCATGTGTAAACCGTATTGCATTTTCTCCTTTCGGGCACTTGTTATTCCTACCAGCGTATTCTTCTTCGGTTAGACTTACTCGACTTTGATGACACCACAACCTGGGACAAATGTAAAAATTCAGTTTCTCTGGAGGAATGTCCTTTTTCATTCCATTACGAATGGCCTCTTGTTGTTTACTACTCGTTTGAATAAAACCGGTATAAGAACCTGGATGGTTCTTATCAATGTGATATTTCTCTGATTCCGTGATAACGATTGGCTGTCTTCGATCTGACGCACCACATTGGCGAGCATATAATGTGTATTTTTTATCACTCTGATTCGATTTGTTATTGTTCCACCTTCCTGGGTTGGGATTCGTAATAAATAAGTTAGGATCTGCTCTTTCCAATTTTTTAAGAACTTGTTGAGTAATGAATTGGTTTGACTGGTTCGTTTGGTCAGCGATTATTTCATCATTGTTCAAATCTGAGTCATCATTATCTACATCATAGTTATCATCTTCTTCGTCAGAATTATCATCATCTTCATCATAGTCGTCATCATAGTCTTCATCATTTATATCTGATTCAGAGTCAAGTAACGCAATATCTTCGTGATCTAATTTCACATCGTTAATAATGTCTTGGATCTGCTGTAAGTCTAACAATGTAGTGTCACTTCCTGAAGTTGGAAGGAATTTCTTTTTGGCAGTTGATTTTCTATGAGATGATGTATTGACAAAGTCAAGTTCTCGACATAAAAGTAAGAGGATGTAATGTATCGCATTTGTGACATACTCGTGATTTTGAGTGTTTGTTGTTGTGACACGAACGATATTGTTGTTAATAACCTTTAGTTTCATGAACACTCCGGTATCGAAATCTTTTCGAGCTGAGATTGTGTCTCCTTTGACATTTATGTTTATGTTTTGTTTTATTTTGAGAACTTCTTCCTCCATTTGTTGTTTTGCGGCATCCAAAGTGAGTCCTTTCATCTTCATCAAGTCATCAATTGCTTTTTCTTTGTCAGTTCCCATGATGACTTTATGAATGTTATAGTCGATATCTACAAAATTATTGACTTCTTTGAATTTCAATGCATAAATATTGTTTTTAAAATCTATGAGTTCAAAAATCGATGACACTTTTTTCAAATTTGGTTGGAACAACGATACTTCTATATTCAACGTTGAGTCTGTCATTTCAACATCAGTATACGTATCGAACTCTAGTATTTCTATGAATGGTGAATCAAAAATATTTGTATCCTTAGTCAAATTGTAAACCCCTTCTTCATTCATATCTTTTAGAAAAGACCCTATCTCATCGAATGTATCAATCACATCAGACAGTTTCAATGGATATTTTTTCTTAAATATATATGAAATTTTATATGTTCCATTCGTATATAGAAATAATCGTGCTTCTAATTTTTGGAACGAGAAGTACACATGTAAACTCTGTGATAATCGATTCGCATTCGGCTCCATATCGGTGATTTTCTGTAAAATACTCTTTCTGACGTTACCAATGGACACTTTATTCACCTTGTATTCTGTACTCAGTTTGTCTTTGAACATAATAAGAACGCGGTGTGTGGTCGTGGTGTGCATTCGATTGAAAACCTGTTTCAGAGAAATGTTGATTTTTCTGGAGGATTTGATGCTCTTGAACCATAATCGTTTCACTGTAGTATGAATAGACTCTTTGTCCATCGGATGTTTTTTGAAAAATGTTTGAACCTCGTTGTGAAAATGATCTCGGAATATATGATGATTCTTGCTTAATTTAAAATGATTTGAATTCAGTGGAAAATATACGTCTTTGTCTTCTTTTTTAATGGACATTTTATCCTTAGTAGTAACGTTAATGGTATTCGCATGAACATTAAATCTATGGATGAATTTATTGATGTTTAATGAAGTAATAATTCCACTATCTTGTAATGAAAAATTAAATTTTGTGTATTTGTGAAAAGGATTAATGGAAAACGCTTTATGAGGATCGCTAGAAGTTGTTTTGTACGAAAAGCCCAATGATGTTAGCATAAATTGGTTTTTTAACACGTTTCGAAAATTTTCAAGAGTCATTTCAGACGTATTCATCGATTTTGAGTCTATATCGAAATACATATTCAAGATAATTTGAAGTTTTTCTGGATCATAATTTGTAAAATTTTCCAAGAAATCAGTCAGCTCATCATGACTCGGAATCCGTTTTATCCAAGCGTACAATTCATGTGAATTTGTATCTGTCACATAAGTAGCAATTTTGTACAGAACTGATTCCACAGTATCCGTATCAAAAATATTCACAGACACATGGATTCCATCATTATTATGTTGTTTTTGGTAATCCATAAATTGTTTTTCATCTGTTGTCAATACATATGTTCTTTTTGAAGTTGATGTTTGCCAATAATGAACAACATACATATTTTGTAAGCTATATGTTGTCTTCATTTTAAATAATTGAAGATTTTATATCAATTCCACAATAGGTTGTTGGACTTTTTGAAAAGTCAACATGGGTATATATGTTTATGTCAATTGCTTCCTGTAGAAGCATTTTGAAGTTTGTCCAAAACGTGTCTGTATGTCCGATTTCTTCAGTCATAAGATGGCCCAATTCGTGAGTTGCAACATACATGAGCACATTTTCAGAAACGAAATCACCAGATTCGTCTCGTTCTCGGATACAGAACACAATTTTTTCCCCTTTGTTCACCGAATAAGATGTATAATTCGAAGATTCAGTGCCTTCAGATATGTTTTCCCTTTTATAGTTTTTTGACAATCGTATGATTCTTTCGTCTTCAGGGTACTTTTTCATCAAATGTTTTATGAGTTTTTCGATTTTCGAGTTCAATCTGGCTAATATGTTTGCGGCATTCTGTTTTCCCTCTGTATTTTTCACTAAATACTTTTCATTATCAACTGTGGAAATTACGTAAGAAACCTCAAAATAAATCTTTTGAATGTAAAAAACCGAAATCACTACGATGATAAATAATAATATACCTTCAATTTTGTTCATTACCGCAGTATAATGAATACACAGATTTAAAAATTGAATTCGAGTTTTTCAATATTTCAATTTAAAAACTCAACACACAATTACTATATGGATTCACAAGTGTTTCGAGATATTCCAGTAACGATTGACGGTACAAAATCGTTATCATTCCAAGTGATTGACTGGTACTCAGTCGACTTAGATGATGATAACGATGAAGAAAGAACATTTCTCATTAAAATGTTCGGAGTAACCGAACATGGAAACTCGGTGAGTATGAATGTATATGGGTTTCAACCATTCTTTTACATCACATGTACGAACAAAACTTGTTTGAGTTCATATCATATTCAATGTTTAAAAAATAATATTCTGACTTTGTTCGAGAAACAAACGGCTTCTGGTTACCTCGATGACAATCTGTATTCAAAAATTGTGAACAGTTTTGACATCATACCTGTTAAGAAGAAATCAATGTGGGGATTCACAAATAATGAAACGAAACAGTATTTGAAATTCGAATTCGATAACGTAACAACCATGTATAAAGTGAAGAATATTTTATGGAAAAAAATGCGTGTTGGAGATTTTGTCACATCGTTTAAGTTTCATGAATCGAACTTGGACCCAATGATTCGGTTTGTTCATCAGCAAAATCTACAGCCAGGAGGATGGGTCACCGTTTCAAACTATTCTCAAACGAACGACGAACTTGAATCAAAATGTCAAATCAATGTTTCAACACACTGGAAACAAGTTCATCCTTTTGAAAACAACTCAATGGCACCATTTGTGGTTCTGAGTTTTGATATTGAATGCACAAGTAGTCATGGCGACTTTCCCATGGCACAAAAATCATACAGTAAATCAGCCAACGAACTCTCTGAATATTACAAAATCGTTCAAAAAACAATGAATGAACGAACGCTGTTAATAAATGCTATCACTTCTATGTTTACAAGCGAACCACATGATCATATATCAAAGGTGTTTACAAAGAAATCGGTAGATATAAACACCATACAAACTTGTATATTAGAACATATCGATGACATCATTTCAATATTAGAAAATAAGATTCATCATTTACTAGGAGAAAACGAAAAACCAACTAAACGTTCACTACTGAGACTTTTGAATGAAAAACTGTCTAAAATATTGCCCGAAGTTGAGGGTGATCCAATTATTCAAATTGGTACAACTGTACATAGATACGGTGAAACGAAATGTTTCTACAAGAATGTGATAACACTTGGTACGTGTAAATCGATTGATGGTGTTGATGTCATTCAATGTGAAACAGAAGCGGATGTAATCAAGGAATGGTGTAGTCTCGTGAACCGAATTGACCCAGATATCATGACCGGATACAATATACTTGGTTTTGATTTTGACTACATGTACAAACGGTCTCAAGAACTTGGGTGTGTGAATTTTCTCCGACAATGCAGTCGAATGGAAAACCACTTGTCTGAATATAGAGAAAAAAATCTTTCATCATCTGCACTGGGCGACAATCTTTTAAAATATGTAGATATGGAAGGTCGTGTCATTGTCGACTTAATGAAAATTGTACAACGTGATCACAAACTTGACAGCTATAAATTGGACCACGTAGTGAATACATTCATTAATGGAAAAATTACAAGAATCGATGGAAACATTTTACACGTTGAAAACACGACTGGTTTAAACAAAGGTGATTTCATACACATTCGAAATGAAAAGTATCAAATTCTTGATGTTCATCAAGATGATAAGACTATTGAGTTGTACTCTAGTATTAATGAAACGAAAGAACCGAACAATTGGGGTTTGGCGAAAGATGATGTGACTCCTCAAGAAATTTTTCAATGTCAAAAAGGAACTGCTGAAGATCGAGCTCGTATTGCAAAATACTGCGTACAGGATTGTGCACTTTGTAACAGTTTGATGATCAAATTGGAAGTGCTTGCAAACAACATCGGAATGGCAAACGTATGTCTCGTACCTTTATCATATATTTTCCTTCGAGGTCAAGGTATCAAAATTTTCAGTTTGGTTGCAAAACAATGTGCAGATGATGGTTTTGTAGTTCCTTATATTAAATTTGACCCTGATAAACTCGACGACGAAGACGGATATGAGGGGGCAATCGTGCTGGATCCAATCCCCGGAATCTATGTTGACGCACCTGTATCCGTTATGGATTATGCGTCTCTGTATCCTTCAAGTATGATCAGTGAAAACATTTCACACGACTCGATTGTGTTGGACAACAAATATGATAATCTGGAAGGATATGAGTACGTCAACATCACCTATGATATATTTGATGAAAATAAGAATAAAATTGGAGAAAAAGTTTGTCGATACGCCCAGTTTCCAAACGGTGAAAAAGGACTTTTGCCTAGAATTTTGATGAAGTTGTTATCACAACGCAAGTTGACTCGGAAAAAGTGTGAATTCAAACGTGTGACATTGCATTCAGGCGAATTTTATGAAGGAACAATCAAAGAACACCAAAACAAGCTAGAAATTATTAATGTAGACCAAAAATCTATTACGATATTGAATGATGAAATTCATTCCATTCGTGACGCATATAATGAGTTCACGAAAGTTGTATTGGATGGTCTTCAACTCGCTTATAAGGTAACCGCAAATAGTCTCTATGGTCAAGTCGGTGCAAGAACATCACCAATCTATATGAAAGAACTCGCCGCATCCACCACGTCAACTGGAAGAAGTTTGATTCTAAAAGCGAAAGCATTTATGGAAAAACACTACGATGGAAAGGTAATTTACGGAGACACAGACAGTATATTTGTTGATTTTAGAATAAAAGAAAAGTACAACCTAGACGGAAAAGAAGCACTTCAAAAGTCTATAGATGTATCGGTAGAGGCAAGTAACGCATTCAAACGAGAACTGAAGCGACCCCATGATTTGGAATATGAAAAAACTTTCTTCCCGTTTATCATACTTTCAAAAAAGAAATATGTAGGAAATTTGTACGAGATGGACGTAAACAAGTTTAAACAAAAAAGTATGGGTATTGTATTGAAAAGACGAGACAATGCAAACATCGTCAAGAAAATTTATGGAGGTATCATTGATATATTGTTGAATCAACAGACGGTTCATGAGGCTGTCCAGTTTTTACAAAAATCGGTTGAGAATTTGAGTCTCGGAAAATACGATATGAGTGATCTTGTAATCACTAAAACGTTAAAAAAAGATTATATTGATCCGACAAAAATTGCCCACAAAGTATTGGCAGACCGTATGAGACTACGTGATCCCGGTTCTGCACCACAGGTCAATGATCGTATTCCATATGTATATATCGAACATGATATATCAAACAAAGAACTGCTTCAAGGAGATAAAATAGAGCATCCAAAATACATCATGGAGAATAAACTGAAAATCGATTTTATCTTTTACATTACCAATCAAATTATGAAACCAGTATGTCAATTGTTAGCATTAGCCCTTTTCGATTTACCCAAATCGAAGACAAGAACCTATTATAGCAATAAACTCAAAAGTTTGATTCGTTTGTGTGAAGGCGATGTGAAAAAAGCAGAGGACAAAATAAATGTATTGAAACAGAAAGAAGTAGAGGAGCTTCTGTTTTCGCCCATATTACGTAAACTGAAGAATAAACGAAGCGGTGCAACAGAAATCACATCGTATTTTAAATTACTTTAAGATGTAACAGAATCTACAAACAATTCATCGTACTTTAAAGTATCATCATATAGCTGATTAATAAAACTAGAAGTCGTTTCTGTAATTCCAGCATTAGCATAATTTGTCTCGAACTGGGTAAGGTATTGTTTAAAAATATCATATCGATAATTCATGTGTTTGTTTTCATCTTTTATCTGTTTTGAAAAGAGTTCAACAAATCTTTTTGTCATGTAATTTAATTGTTGGTCTTCGTTTATTTCAGTTGAGTTGAAAATGGTGTTTAAAATATTTTCATACGGATACGCTGGGTTTTCATTCACAGACTTGAACCTTGTTGGAATAGACGTACTAGCATAATTCGTTGCGTAGTTCCACATGATGAGCATTTCTGGAATGTACAAATACAACAATTTCGATATGACAGAATCATCAGATATATTCACTATCGGAATGATCTCTCTGTTTATATTGTTGAACAGTAACTCTAACAAATTGTTTCGTGCATCGTCAACATCATCGTATTCCAAAAAGAACTGATTGAAGTATACAAATGGATTTGTTGTAGAGCTATACATCGTATTCATTTTGTGGTGGTTGAAAAAGTTCAACATCATAGTGTCAACTTGTTTGAAAATGATGTCTTCATACAGAACATATCGTAATAGGTTTGGAAAATAGATTTCGAAAATGAATGTTCTCAGGTCTTTGTCTTTAAGAACCGTATACAATTCATGTTTGTTTTTCTCTATATATGCGTACATAGGAATCACTGGAAGCGATGTGTATCCTTCGTTAGTATTTGTTCCGTAATTGGTAAGGATCACTTTTTCAAGTCGTTCGATAGCGTTTGTACTGTTATTAAGTGGGCTTGCATATGATAAAAATCTGTTTTTCAGTGTTGTTATTATTGAGCATATACTACTTTTATGAGTTCGAATAATTTCCTCAATATCGAAAATTTCATTCATTACACCAGAAAATAGCCCGAAAACATAGGTTTTTTGTAAAACATCTTTTTCTATTACTGTCAACGCAACGTCTGATATATCTTCTGAGCACGATTCAACATATGAATCAATGAAATCAATGGTAAACCTGTTCAAATTATAAGACACATTTCTTCTGAGAAGACTTATATCATCTTTGAGACCTTCAATCTGTTTAGCTTGTTGATTATGTTTAGCAGTAATTAACTTTTTATTGTCACTAATAAGATTTGGTAAAGTTTTGATTTCATCAACGTTCAACGTATTCAAGAATTGGATTATACTTTTACTCGTCTCCTTAGAAAACTTTAAACCTAAATCTTGTTTCGATTCTCTCAAACTAATCTCATTCATTTTGTTTTGAATACGGTATTGTTGTACTGATACAAAAACTAAAACGACAATGAAAATAATCAATATGAATGAAATAACGAAGCTTTGTATTAAATTCATATCTGTTCACTTTACTCTAATAATATAAAAAATACATTGAGTTGTGTACTCCGTATGGTTACATTTCGGGTCCAAACTCGTCATTTTCAATATACTTCAGGGGAATTGGATTACAAATGTACTCGTATGGTTTTGGATACGACGAGGTTTTCGCAGTCACGGTAGGTATGGATTGTAAAGAATCAACTTCAATACATATCAATGGTTTCATGAAAATATTTGATGCATATACACTTAATTTGTCTGTTTCCACACCGGAAGATATTAACAACTTAGCTTTTGAACATACAAGTAATCTTAGAAAGTCCGTATATTCATTACTGATGGTGTTTCCAAATGATAAATCTTCGAATTTGGTTGTGTTTGTGTTTTTATTATTTTCTCCTGAATTCACGGATCCGAATTCAATGATGAAATTTATGGGAACGTCATACAAACCCATTTGTCCCACCACAACACCTGACAAATCGTCTTGAATCATTTGAATGTATACTTCGTGTCTGCGAATAATATAATGTCGAAACGGAATTCGATTGTCCATAATTTCATGTTTTGTTTCTAAAACCAAATACCTCTCTTCATCTGTGTTAAACTCTATATGCTGAAGGAAAACAGTTGGTTCTAACGATGGATTGTAAACGTATTCTTTGCCGAATAAAAAGTCTTTTTTAATCATACACAATGGGTTCAAGAATAGATCGTGGTATGGACAATCGTGTTCCCATATTACAAATAACTTGATCTTGTTTTCATCACACAACACTTTAGCAGAAACTATCACATTAATCATTTCAATAATACTTCCTTTTGGGATGATGACTAATGAACTACAACGTATCATTTATGATTATATGATAATATAAAATTCTATTCATTATTTGACAATGATATAAGAACAACAGAATATTATAAATAATGACTGATAATGATTGGTTTACCGAATCTTGGCAACACATGTTATGTGAACACCGCACTGCAATGCTTATGGGCTTGTGATTCGTTTCGCAACTATGTAAATGTACACGATAACGCATTTTCGGTTTCTACAGTGTTTGAAAGCAAAAGGCTTCCTCAAAGAGTTCATTCATACCAAAATATGATACGTAAAATAATTACATATATTCCTGTTTTAGATTTGAGAAACCAAATGGATATTCATGAATTTCTTTCATTTTATTTTGATTATTTTTTTGAAACAAACAAAAGAGTGATTCGAATACAAAAACCCTTACTATGTACAGGAAACAAAAGGATATCGTATAATCTAGATGCGCATTGGTTCAATACCTATTCAGAGGTTTGTGATTTAGTGTACGGACAGTATTTAATTCAAACAACATGTTTATCTTGTGATCATAGCGTATATAACTATGAATCTTGTAGTGTGTTGTCATTAGCAATACCACAACATCAAACATGTATTGATACATGCATAGATGAGTATTTTTCGGATACCACTGTGGAACGAAAATGCGACAAATGTAAGTATGGACATAGCGTTCGGAAAACGTTCTTATGTAAATGCCCTGATATTATCATCTGTTGTTTGAAACGATTCCAGCTTTCTGGAACAATGTTTTCGAAACAAACCACACCGATTCGAATTTCGAATACACTGAACTTGCATAAATTTACAAAGTTTAACAAATCCGAATCCCTGTACAAATTGAAATCAATCGCTCTTCATCACGGAAATCTCGATGATGGGCATTATAATGCACTAATATGTTCAGGAGATGATTTCGTATATATTGATGACTTGAAAAGTGAATCCGTCTCTGCTTCAAAAGTAAATAAAGTCATTGCGTCAAAAAATTATATGATTTTCTATGAAAGAGCGAGTGTATCATTATAAATACACGACACTGTTTATTTTTATATTATTAACTAGTATGTGTACGAATGTTTGAAACACTAGATTCGGATTCCATGCGTCACATAGTGTCGTATTTAGATACATATCAATGCATGTCTCTTGCGTTATCGAATCGTTTTCTGTTCAACAAACTGTACGATAAAAATAAGGCAAATGAAATTCAGTACGAAGTAAATTCCATGAAAGAAACAAGACAAAAACTCAATAAAATCATATGTGGACTCTCGAATTCTGGTGTTCATAAAGGAAGTTGTGAAGATTGCCATAGAGTTGGACTGTTACATAGTCCAAATGGACATCACTACATGCCAAGAATGCATCACTTCGTAAAATGGATTTGTATCGAACATTGTATTTTTAAATGTTTACAATGTGAAACAAGTCTTTATTCAAAAAATATTGACGGATGGCATGAACCAGTAATGTGTCATATTTGTCATCAAAGATTTTGTTTCAGATAACATGTGCGTCTCACTTTTAGTTGAAGCAAATAATTTGTTCCTATAAATTAAAATATATGAACACAAAAGTTTTTATTGAAAAAAGACTCAATAAATATGAACAGGTACCAAATAAACACATCAAGAGTGCTCCTAGTGTAATTATGAATCAAGAATTCAAAGGCAAAAAAGAAACCGCGAAGAAAAAAACCGATGCCGTTTTTGTTTCGAGTGAACTTAAATTATCGGTCCCTGAAAATAAGATGTCTTCATTACCCAACACAATCAAACTGAATAAACCTGAAAGGATGAATGCTGATTGTATACGAACTACAGAGAACTGGATATCAATTAAAAGACATCATCGATTCGACAAACCAGGATTCGATCCAAAACGGTTTTTGCAAGAAATGAAAACAATGAGTCCGAAACTTCAGAAACTAATTGAAAACATACGTAGAATAGATGAACATGACCTTCAAAAATATGGTAAAAGGTTCAAACACTTCATATTTTCAGATGTAAAGAAAGGTGGATATGGGGCGAAGATAATTGCTAGCGGATTGATATCTGCAGGTTTCAATCATTGTTTCACAAAAACATTAGATGTGAAACCACCCCCGAAAAACGAAAAGAATGAGACATTTGGTTTACTGTCTTCAACTTCAATTTACGATAAAGTGTTCACAAAAAAACACATTCAAGCGGTAACATCTATGTACAACAAACGTCCAGATAATGTGTACGGTGAGTCGATGCGATTCATTGTACTTGATTCAGGATTCAAGGAAGGTATAGATTTGTTTGACGTAAAATACGTTCATATCTTTGAAAATCAAAAATCAGGTGCTGATCTGACACAAGCTATTGGACGAGCCACTCGAACGTGTGGACAAAGTGGATTACAGTTCGTAAAGAACCACGGTTGGAAACTTCATGTGTATCAGTATTTCCTGTTACATGAAGACAACACTACTTGGTTTGACGATTATATGATGCATGATGGCAATGATTTGAATAGTTTACATATGATTTCAAGCATTGAAAAAATGATGGTTCGTTGTGCTGTGGATCACGATTTGAATTATTCAATTAATAATCAGGTGCCTCTTGAAGTACAGTTGTCTCATGAAACTCATTCCCATGCGTCTTCACACAATGAGAACGAAATAATACCCATAGGTTTCAAATATAATACCAGAGAAGGAAATATGGAATTGGTTCCGTATAATAGTAGCAATAAAAACATAATACCAATTGGGTTTCACGATGATACGGATGACAAATCAAATCAATCTAAAGCAATCGTGCCTCTTGGTTACAAATTCAACAAAGACGGAAGCAAGCAAATTGTTCCACTTGGTTTCAAATATAGTTCGGATGATCTCAAACAAATCGTTCCGTATGGATTCGATTTCGAGAGCACGATAAATAATAACAAAAAGATTGTACCTTATGGATACGAGTTCTCTGAAAACGGAAGTAAACAAATTGAATTGCTTGGATACGAATATGTATCGAATTCCGGAAGAGGATCCATACAAAAAACAAATAACGATAACCGTTTATTAGAATACATGGCGTCAGTCAATGTGAGAAACAAAATGTTTGACGCAGATGCCATAGATAAAATGAGTTTTGAAGAGTTTATGTCGTACATTAACAAAGTGTACGATAAATACAAATACAAGCCAATCAAAATTGAAAACCATTGTGTAGTAAAGAAATCTGACGTTAATAAAGACAAACGTATCATTGAGTTTAGCGAGTCTCAAAATTTTGTGACCCATTATTTCATACCCAATCATTTTGCGAAAGGATTGTTGGTATGGCACTCAGTCGGTACAGGAAAAACTTGTACGGCTGTGTCTGTGAAGTCATTCCTTTTCGAAAAATCGGACTATTCTATCATTTGGGTAACGAGAACCACTTTAAAGAGTGACATTTGGAAAAACATGTACGACCAAATATGTGATCATATTATTCGTGAAAAGGCGTTACAAGGTGTTCATGAGGACGACTTCAGAAAATACATGTCCAAACGATTTCTTCCTCCGATGTCATACAAACAATTCAGTAATGTACTAGAAAAGAAAAACGCAGCGTTGTATGAACGTCTTTCGTCTGTTAACGGAAAAGAAGACATTCTTAGAAACACTTTAGTCATCATTGACGAAGCTCACAAATTGTATGGCGGTGATTTGTCTGGAAACGAAAAACCGAAAATGAGTGTCATAGAAGAACACATACGAAAGTCTAAGTCGTGTAAGGTACTTTTAATGACGGGCACGCCCGTTGTCAAGGATCCAATGGAGTTTTCCAAGTTGATGAATCTCATCATCAAAAAAGAAGAAAACAAATTTCCGACGAACATTGTTGAATTTCAAAAACGTTTCTTGAATGGATCAGAGTTTACAGATGCTGGTGTTAAACTGTTCCAAAACAACATCAAGGGTTTGATTAGCCACCTAGATAAACGCTTTGATCCAAGACAGTTTGCACAACCCGAATTTCATAAAGTGCCTGTAATGAACTCCATGTATTCAGGAATAAGTGTTGATGATTGTATTGCCAATGCTGAAAAAACGTTTGCAGAATGTGTCCAGAGTACCAAGTCAAAAGTTTCACAGAACAATCCAAATTATGCCGACGAAATTTACTCGCTTGAATCAGAAATCGAAAAAATGAAAGACGAAAAGAAGAAATACAAACGGTCCGATCCAATGACTCTCACAATAAACGAAAAAATGCAAACAGCGAAAGAAAAAGTCAAAGACTTAAAAAGACTGCTAAGACTCGCAAAACAAACCGATAAAGAACATATGAAAAAGAGCGAGAAAGAAGAAAAACTATGTGGAAAAACGTATAAAAAGAACGTTTCGGATTGCCAAAAGATCACCGAATCTGAAAAGGACACTTATCAAAATATTGCTTTTTCTACACTTTGTGTGAAGAAGCGGTCCAAACGTACATTGAAACCTTAAGTAAGCTTAACTTGATATAATAAATGCACGGAATGACACTTGATACGAACAATATTCTTGATTTTCAACAACATATATTTTTATTCATTACTCACGTTAGTGTTTTCATTTGAATAAAATGTACACGATGAGCAACTTTTTGAAATCGAAACTATTTTTATGATGTTGTTCGGTTTGGCATCATGAGTTCAACATTATGTTTCATGTTTCAATGTTGTTTTTAATTTTTTTGTTATGATTTGGATGGTTTCCACATCGTTTGCCCATATTTCGAGAGTTCGATTTCTATCGTCGATCCATAAATAATTCAAGTCATCATACTTCGCAAGCAATCGGTCCATATTGGTTTCAGTTAGTTTCTTCATGTCGATTTCAGAAAACGACAAATAGTGAATCATTCCAAAAGGTGGTGGTTGATATGTGAATCTATGACTCTTTGAAAACATCGCATGTAGAATCTGAATAATTTATACAATCTTATAAATTAAATAATGTTTATCGCTTTTTTTATTATTCATCCTGATTTTTCTAAAATCGACACAAAGACATTTAAAAGCGCATTTAACGTAATTCAGGAATGTTCATCAGACAACAATATTTGTCATCTGTATTTTAATTCATCACGAAATGTTCACAAATTCGACATGTTTTTCTCCAACACCACCTTTACGAAACTCGAAATGAATCATATTGAATCCAATTCACCGTCTATTCGTCACCGCGCAGTTGAGTGTTATAAGCAAATGGCTTCTAAAAATCCTTACGAATATCATTGGATTATTAAAATACAACCTGATTTGTTATTTTTTGATCAGAATATATTTCGATCGATAAGAAGTAAATATGAACGAGATAGCATCATTGGTAGATCACGATTTTACTTCGGACCGCGAAAACTGAAAAAAAATGAAAAGTCAAGATGGTACACGTCTGAAGAGTCTCAACACGCATCTTACAGATATTATGAGGATGAACGATTAGTAATATTGGATGATCAGGTGTATATGATCCCATTTGGACTACAGTATCATGCATTTGTACGTGAAAAACCAGATGTGTCTAAACAATCATTCTGGATGGGTTCAATTCCAAATGACAATCCGGAAAAAATGCAATCTCTGGAATGGGTACAACGTAATATACCTTTAAAAATAACGGAAATGAATTTCGTCCGTTTGTCTGATTTTAATGAATACAATGAAGGGTTTTAAATATATATGGATGAGATGAAATATTATAAATATAAATTGGAATGTATATTAAACACCATGTATACATATATATTTTATTCACCGTTTTTGGTTCTGGTCATGCTTCGGGTTTTTAGAGACATCGTTTGTTTTTTTTGAGTTTGTAACTTAGTGGAAGAACTATTGTTTTTCGCATTTGATAGTGACTTGGTTTGGGTACGTTTTTTCAATTCTGTTTCCGAAAATGGTTGAACACGAGTTTTTTCTGGACGCATATTTACACTTTTGCATCCTATGTACACATTTTCAGTTGTATGTTCAACCTCACACGGAAAGAACGGGTGATTAACACGTCTCGTACACCGTTTAGTTCTTTCGATCTTTATAGATTTATCATTTTTACGATTATACTTCTTTTTGTCGATATCTTCACATACGGTTGGATGACGTCCAGTGGGTAGAATACCTGGAAAAACATCCGTCTGCGAATCTCCTAGAAGCTGACGATGCATACGTTTTACGATGATGATGAGATAAAAATTGCAAATTTATTTTTTTCTGGGGAGAATTTTAATTGGAGATTTGGTTTTTGTTCGTTCACTACTTGCTGTTTTTGTTCTTTCAGATGACTTTGTAGAACCAAATGTTGGATTGTTCAAGATTCGCCAGCTATTTTCCGAAGATAACGGTTTGAACGCGTCATTGTTGTATATTTTCATATTTGGGGCAATTTTGGCTACACATCGATTGGTAATAAGACTCAGTTCACAAGGACGATGAAGATGTTGCGTTCTTGAATCGCATTTCTTATCTCTTGCACGTTTTATAGTGTCTTCTTTTTTTCTTCCAAACGTTTTTGTGTTTATGTCAGAACAAGACATAGGTGGTCTTCCCCTTGGCTTCTTGTTTTTGTCATCTTTTGTCGGTTTATTTTTCATCATTTTTATTTAAGAATATATTTTTTTCATCGATTATAGATGATGATATTTGAAATTGAATATACAATAGAATAGGTACCACTAGTTTGGTTGTTTGTTTTTAATATAAGTCAGTGTATATAATGAATCAAGTAATTAAATTTGCAGCCAACCACTTAACATCAACAAATTTTAAAAGCAATGTAGGGGATGAACTATCCGAACCTATTAATGACAAATCGAATGATTTAGAATTCAGAAGACCAAATGATTCGGAATTCCGAAAATCCATTGGAACTTGTAATTTAGAGACAGATAGTATTATGGAGACATCTTTTTTTAAAACCCACCCTGTAAACCATAAGCATTATAATAAAAGTAGCGAAAGTATTGTTCGCAATTCATCCGGAAAAACTGTTAAATTCATTGAAAATACATCTGATCGATTAAAATATGATTTCTTGTCAAATAGTTGTATATGCATGATTGATATTGTCGGGTTTTCTGCTTGGTGTTCAAATCATCTTCCAAATGTGATCGCTAAGGCGATGTTGGAATACAACGATTGGATTTGTAATTCCATCGAAAAGTATCCATCCATCAGAAAGATTGAATTGGTTGGTGACTCGTGTATGTTAGTATCTGGCTTAGTTGACGACAACCATGAAGAATTAATTGATAGTTATTTATCAATGATACGTTTGGCATTCGACTTACTAGAAGACATTAAACATTTTAAAAATATATTCAAATGTGCGTCAATGGCAATCCGTATCGGCATAAACGTTGCAGATGTAATCGGTCTTTATTTAGAAAACCCAAATAAATATCAAATCTTTGGAAATGATATCAATGTATGCAGTCGATTAGAAAGTTCATGCATTCCAAATTCGATTCATATTTCAGACAAAACGTTAATGTGTGTACAAAATGCGTGCAAGACAACATGTGGTCCATGTTCTAGAAGTGTAAAAAGTGGGCCGATCTACCAAAAGTACAAAGGAATCGGATACAAGTATAGTTACCAGTTATTCCTGAAAAAAAAAGAAATATGTATTGTAAACACAAGCACTATCTTTACAAAAAATATATTAAAGTCATTAGAAGATAATGGGAGTTATAACTTTATAACTCCCAACACATTACAAGAATGTATTATGGATTGCAATGCATACAAGTACATTGGAATTGTAATAAATTTATCAGATAAAAGAAATAAATGGAATGATGTTGAAGATTTAGTTACTTCCTTGAAAAATATGAAACACTTTGAACAAAGAGTATGTTTAATCACTTCAGATGATAAGATCGATAACTTAATCCGAGAATATTCTTATAATTTTGAGTATATCATTTCATTCGAGACGGATGATTTCTATATGAAATTACACTCGTATTTGGACGAATGGTCACATGTTTTCAATGAAAAAGGCACAAGAGGTTCTTTGGATTTAACTTTAAACTAGTGGTTTGTATGACATTTCTGAGTTTAGGTAAATTCATATCATATTTTCTGAGAGTGTTTTAAAATGTTATTCAAAAGTAAAATAGACAATATAAGGTCATTCGCATGTATAATAATCAGAAACTTGAAGAGAAACCAAAATGTAGTTTGAATACGAACACGTATCAGAATAGAAACACGAATCAACATTTAATTGGAAGCATCATTGGACATAATATAGTGTTTCCACCTTTACCTACTATTGTTTGCAAACGTTGCTTAAACCAAATCATGGAAACATCTGATATTTTTATGGCTGATGACAAACCGTTTTGCAGAGAGAATTGTCGCAGAATCTTTTTGAATCATGGACAGTTTTTGTCAAGTAAATCATGAATATGTAGAAATGAATATGTAGAAAAAATTGGAATTTCAAAAATAATGTGCACATCGTTTGAAATTAAACATAGTCACAGTATAATTTTGGAATGTTCTCTTCTTTTTCTTCTGAAGATACGGTTTGTTGCGGTGATCGTTTGTTTAATTTTTTGAGTGCTTGATTGTACTTCATTTTATAAAAAGTTCGAACTTTCCTCATCATTTCTTCTTTACTTTTCAGAAGCTCAATGCGTCCATAAATTATGATTTTCTCAAAATTATGTGCAATTTCGGGTTTGTTCCTGACATACGGAAACGAATCATTGAAAAGCTTTATCACCGAATCGGGAATTGTTGGTGATTCTGCCATGAGTCTGTCCATATCATTACGATATTCGTTCATACTCAAATATGCATACCTGCGTTGTTCTGGGGAAACGCTCAGTTCTAAAGAGATGTTTCTGAACAATGCATTGTAGTTTTTGTGATAAAGTAAATGTTTAGCTGCCAATTCTGATGATCTCATGTATTTACTTGTTGCAGAAAGTATCGCTGCAACCATACTTAGTATTCCCATACATAACGGAAATACTATAAGATTCAACGTTGAAGTAGACTGATTTCCAACCATTGTAAAGTTTGCAGAACCTGAAATGGTGGACACACAAATAAGTGGAATTGTTAATCGGGAATCAACCTGTGAATAGTATTGATGCGTTTTATTATGCATCCATGAATAATATCTCGCTTTTTCAGCCCAATCCTTGAGTAGATTTTCCTGAACAATGGTCCATCTTTTTTCGTTGAAAGTATCCGATTGCTCATTCTTTTTATTAATTGTTAGCGTCATTTTTCATATAAAGCTTTACATTTATAAGTATAATTATATTGAGCTATGTATTTTCGTTACCATAAATCGAATCATACGGTTATGAGTAAAAATGTAAATGAAACGTTGAAAAAGTATTCATCAAATTTGAACAACCTCGCCAAAGAAAATAAATTCTTTCCAGTCGTTGGAAGAAATTCAGAGATTAACAAATTGACTACAATTCTTCTGAAACGAACAAAAAGAAATGCTCTCTTACTCGGTTCAGCTGGAGTGGGAAAAACAGCGATCGTCGAAGAACTTGCAAGACAAATAGTTACCAAAGAATGCCATCATGAACTATTTGACAAAGAGTTGCTTTTACTCGATTCAGTTGGGATCATGGCAGGAACACAAGAACGGGGCGAATATGAGAAACGTGTGAGAGATATTATAAATGCAATAGAAGGACGGGATAATATCATTTTGATGATTGATGAGATTCATACGTTGGTAACTAAAAGTACGAGTGCATCTTCTACCAAAAATCCTCTTATTGATATGTTTAAACCAGGACTGGCTCGTGGAAATATTCAATGTATCGGCACGACGACATATGACGAATACATTAAATATTTTGTGAAAGATTCCGCATTCGAACGACGTTTTCAACCAATCAATGTATGTGAACCTTCGGATGAAGAGACTCTTATTATGTTGAATTCAATCAAACCGCATTATGAAGAATATCATAAATGCACGATTTCAGATGAAGCGTTACATAGTTGTATTTATTTAGGAACCAGATATCTATATTACCGTAATTTTCCAGATAAGGCAATCGATTTAATGGATGAAGCTTGTTCGAAGGTAAATATCCAGCATCACCAAGATAAACGTGAAAATCGTACTGTGGATTCTGACGATGTTGTTTCGGTTCTAAATGACATTATTCAAGAGAATCATTCTTTAAAGACAGAAACTGAACGTGTTGTTGATTTAGCACAAGTATTAAGTCGAGAAATCATTGGACAAGAACATGTACTTTCAACTGTTATAAATGCTTTTCAGCGTCATGTGTGTGGATTCTATCCTTCGAATCGTCCTGTATCCAGCTTCTTGTTCGCTGGTCCGACAGGTACAGGGAAAACCGAAACAGCGAAACTAGTACATACCCATTTTTTTGAAAACACAAATAACAAAATCATTCGATTCGACATGAGCGAGTATGCTGAAGCACATGAGGTTTCAAAACTGATCGGCTCACCGCCTGGATTCGTTGGTCATGAAGAAGGAGGACTTTTGACGAAGGAAATAAAACGCAACCCACGTAGTGTTGTTTTATTCGATGAAATCGAAAAGGCTCATCCAGCATTTTTTGATTTGCTGTTACAAATTATTGAAAATGGTGTTTTGACGGATAATAAAGGCATATCGCACTCTTTTAATCATTGTGTGATCATAATGACGTCAAACATTGGATTTACACATTCACCAAAGACTTCAATGGGATTTGGCTTCAAAGAAAATGAACAAGAGTGTAATCACAATAAAAACGAAATTCTGAATGAATTGAAACATCACTTTAGACCAGAGTTTATAAATCGAATTGATAATATCGTTGTGTTCAACTATCTAACAGAAAAAAACATTGAATCAATCGCAAATAAAATGATATTCGAATGTATTGAAAAAATTCGTGTGGAGAATGACATTCATGTCGTTGTTTCATTTCGAACTAGAAATAAAATCATTGAACAAGGAATGACCACATCTTATGGAGCTAGACCTCTTCGAAATGCTATTAACATTTACATATTGGACGTTGTATCACAAACCATGCTGATGAATAAAAATCAGAAAACAATATACATCTAGTTTTTTTCACCGTCATTAAAATTAAATACTCTAATCGTATTAAAAATGAAAATCTCGGATGCAATTGAGATATTCATCAAACAACAAAAACTTTCATTCAAAGATGAAGAAAAATGTGAACATTCGTTGCTAGTTTTATCTGATTTTGTATTAGACTCTTTTTTAAAGACAAACAACATAAAAACGTTACCGTTTACAAAACTGTTGGGCAAATGCATTCGTATCGTCGGAAATGTAATCAACGAAAAAGTAAACGAAGACATACATGAAAAAATGAACACGTTCGTTGAAAAACACATTCGAAGTAGTCTAGATGCAAAATATGAAGATTATTCGAATTCAGTTTCTTGTTTTCGTCAGTTGACAAGTGTATGTATTTGGCATCGGTAGGGTTTGAACCTACGCGTACTGATGTACAGTAGAACTTGAGTCTACCCCCTTAGACCACTCGGGCACGATACCATATACATAAATAAAAAAATAAACATTTGAATTTTAGATGAATGGAATTACTGGATGACGTCTTATCTTAATTCATTTTGATGAGACTATGTTTGAGTTTATTTTCCATAATGTATTCATCTAGATACGTTCGAATCAAATATCTTGTCATTTTTGGTTTTATTCCAGTTCTCTTCGAAATAGTTTTACATGTTACACCTTGTGGTTGTGTGTCCAAATACGACCTGATTTCACACAACAGCTCAACAGTGTCCATGATTACAGACAATGTAAACTCTATGATTATAATTCTTTCGTAAACTCTTAAATGAATTTGTTCTTATTAATTAAGTCACAAGAATGAAATCTAAAGAAAATATTGCAATACCGGTAGAAACACATTCCAACACAACCCATGAGGAACAGACCGCTATTTTGAGTTCCCAGCTTGACCAATTGAAAAAAGAAATAAATGAAAAGTCTTGGTCAAACGAAGTTGAAAACTTGTTGAAATCATGGGGTGAAAAGGCTGCTTACAATAAAGAACTCCATTCTTCGGCAAGCAGATATTGGAAATCCATTGGAGACCGTTTATTTATTCCGATATTGATTTTAAACACGATTGGTGGAGTTGCTAACTTTGGAGCAGCGAACGTAGAGGATTCTTCTTATTGGATGTATTCCATTGGTATATTGAACCTATTCGCAGCTGCATTAGGAACGATGAGTCAATATTACAATCCAATCACAAAAAGTGAAAAACATTTTCACATCGCAAGGGCATTTGGTAGTTTCTATAGAAATCTTATTATTGAGCTTGGAATGAATAGATCAGATCGTACAAATGCAGATGAAATACTTCGGTGGGCAAAAAGTGAATATGATAGAGTTCAATTGGATAGTCCATTGTTACCATTATTTATCATTGAAACATTCAAACGAAGCCATAATGAGGAAACTGGTAGTTTCCCAGATTGTGTTTCAGAATCCGTGAACATTCAAATTAATCGCCCCAAAGAAATACATCCAGATCTTTAATTAAAAACTGAGCTATTCTATACAATTAAAGACCAAAATGGAATCCTGTAACAAGAACGACGCGATAAAAACGTTATACAAGCTTTGTGAAGCAGTTGATTCTGTTCCAGATAATTTCTCTGAAGTTTATAAAATTAATCCTGAAAATGTTGTGTCGCAATCTAAAAATTCGTTGTTGATTCTAATAAAAAAGTTTATTCAACTTCACAAAAAATCCAAAGATTCCACAGATGCACAATATAAAGTCATGGCATACACAACAGCGCATGATAACATTTCAAAGATGTCAAAAAGTATAACGATGAGAATGTTAATAGAAAATAAAGTTTGTGGAAAATCGATCCTCGAAAAGATAAAATTTTTATTTCCGTTTATTGGGATATTTGATTCCAAATCAAAAACAAATACAAATGAATTGTTTTACAATTTTGAGTATTCCAATCACAAATCACAACTTGAAGCAAATCAAATAAACTCTAAAACTGAATATTTCGCAAACGAATCAGAGTCCGAATCAGATTCTGACGATTTACATTACGATGACGAATCTGATGACGTGAGCGTACTTAGTACTTGGAGTAATAGTTCGTTTCATCAAGAACCTGAAATATTCGATAACAAACAAAAACGTAGTTCAAACAAACATCGCTACATAAAAACAGAATATACAACTGAACAAACTGACGTGTCAAACAACGATACAGAAAAAGATCCCTCTTCAAAAAATAGTGTTGCTAAGCTTAAAAAAGTTTTGAGAGTCTTAAACGATATCGAAAATCACTGCCTTCGCCTGAATATGGACATTGTTAAACGAAAGGAAATAATTGGCATGTCAAAATTAATCGCTGAAATGAAAACAAAGTACTATTCACAACTATACTCATTTCTAGAAAAAGAGTGATTCATCGTTTCGATTTCATTGCAATTCTCATTCAATCATAAAAATAAGTCACTAGAATCATCAAAACAAGATAACTATGCTATTCTAATAAGTTTCCTCATCTACTTTTTGTGGAATGTATTTAATAGACGATACATTCATATTTCGTAACTGAACAAATATAGTCGCATCGATTCGGTCACCTTTCAAAAGTTCATTCCAAGTACGAATCAGTGATACATTCATTTTTTGGGGATTATTAATATTCACTTCTGATTTTAAATAAAACGTTGCATTTGATTTCATCTTTTCAATATCGCTGTAGTTACATGTAAATTCAATGACAAGATGTCCTTTGTAATTTTTTGTCGGTCCATTGTATTCGCCTAAAATGCGCGTACTTCCATCCGAAGAGATGACATTGTATTTAACACAGTTCGTTATGTTGGTATTGTACTCTAAAAACAATGTACTTCTACAGGTTATTGTGTACAAATACACAATATAAACGATCAAGGCTATGAACAAAACTTCCATGGTAAAGTATATATATTTTTTTGTCGATTGTTGTAGCATAGTTTTCTTATATAAAATATAATTAATTTGTTTAATTTAATGTTTTTGTGACATTCACTGTATTTATCACGCTAGCGTCGTGTTTAAAGACTTCAACGGTGAGAGATATAGTATTTTGTAAAGACATGTTGAGAATATAGCCGTACTTGAAATTTGCTTTGATGTTTGTATGTTCGTAGTCTTCTTCTTTTATGTATTCGTTGAATGTTGTCAATGTGTTCGTGAGTCCAACGTCAACTACAAATGAACCGATTTCATCATCGAAAAAACCAGGTGCATATATATAAAACCCATTGTAGTATCCGTCATCATTTGGACTTCCAATGTCGTATATCACATGACCTTCTTTTTTGTTTATGAAATCAATCAATCGTTTGATTTCATCGTCTGTTCCCATAGAAGGAACATTTTCTGAATCAGGTTTGAGATTGAGCAGTTTGAAAATTGTGAACTCTCTGATCCGAATATAATCTCCCTTACAAAAAGAGTCTTTGTTAAAGTATTTAGAGGTTGTTATTTTCAAATAATACAATTGACTCACATCGATAGAAAACACTTCAACACCATCAATCGAATTATTCAACAGTTCACCGTTCGGTTTTGTCAATGATATATGAAGCGTTGGAAGCGTCGCAAGTGGTGTCGGGTAAAAGATTTTCTTTTCATTTTGAACTGGTTTCAAAATAATATATCCACGTCCACTTGGTGTTTTCATAAAATCATGATATTGCAATTGACAAAACGATTGGCGGATAGTTGTATCCGTTCCATCGTATAAATCTGAAAACTCTTCAATGTTACACAAAATATATGGAAAACTGTAATTGTAATTGAAATCATTTGTGGATCGACTTGAGTTAATGTTCAATGAATTATTCAATATGTGGAATAGTTCAGAAGGAATGGTTACGTTGGTAACCGAAATACTGTAAATGTCTTTCAAGTGATTGGATATACTAGCGTCTTGATCAATGCTGATTGAAAACTCTTCATATCCTAGAAGCTCACCAGATTCCAATGTATTGTCATATGGACCATGAACTGTTCCGTTTTTGTCGATCCAACCATTGGTGTTTGGAACTCCTTCATATGTATCTGTTTTGGTGAAAGGAACCGTTTTATTATTTGCATAGTACGCAACTCGGTTAGTTTGACGTTTATTTTCTTGAAATCGAACTGAATATTTGTACCGATATTTATCTACCACCCAGTTCCTATCGTAGCTGTTAATCAATATATATTTGGATACCTTTATTTTTTTCACATGTGATGTATCTGCTGATATTTTTGCATCGGGTACCATGAGAACTGGCGAAGACTTCAAATCATGTTGAGTGATATTTGATTTGTTATCATCATTTGCAAGTTTGAAATCTTGCATATAAAAAGCCTTTGGGTCTGTTTCATGAATCGGTTTATTCACCACAGATCGTTCTGTGGTGTTGTCCATAATGGACGTTGTCATGTTTGTTGCGCTATTGTTAAAAGTATTTGACGAGTTTTCATCGTTAAATGTTTTGTCAATACTTTCTTCTGTGGGAATAAAACGCTCTGAGTTTTCTTTGGTATGTTCGACGATACGATTACTAGTATCAACAGGTTGTGATATTTTGAGATTCTCGTTGAACTTCAACCTGTTCGTTTCCAACTCTTTCATTTTTAAAACAAATTCAGATTCATCAATGATCGAATCTTCAATTGGTTTGAGGGATTCGTCAATATCTGGAGCAACTGATGTATCAAGTTTTCGGGATTCTTCCAACAGTTTCATCTGGTTGGCAACGTCATCGTTTGTCGAGAATTCAACAGATTCTGTTTTTAAATTGTTAATCACAACATCTCTGTCTGGGTACAATTCATCGTCACGATTAACATGTAAATTCAGTTCTTTTTTGACAATCTCCTTCACGATTCGTAAAGTTAATTTTGTTTTCTCCATGGATGACATATTTTTATTTGAGCGATCTTCATCCACTCGCTTCATAATGTTAAGAAAAATTGGTTTCAATCGAATATCTGTGTTTTCGATATCAATACCATATTTTGAAATGAAAAACGTTTTCAACAAACCAATAATAGATTTCATATTCTCAACAGATAGAAAGTCCGTCATTATTAAACTTAAATTAAATTATATTTTTATATAAATATTTCTGATGGAAACACAAACAATGGAATTGTTTAAACATCATGCGATTATTCCTCCACCAGAAAACAAAGATATTTTTCGGAAAAAAAGACTTATTATAGATAGTCGAGATAGGAACACTACACGATATCCAAATCCGAACAAGTATACGATTCGAATTGATGAAGGGTTGCAAGACGTAGTTGGTATAGAACTTGCTATTTCTGATTTTCCTTTCAACGAATATAATATAACACCAAACA
>Ga0181567_10000364_pt1 | contig 33244 bp, 30 predicted proteins | sample 101ome_14_FD_133761 | JGI IMG/M metagenome (GOLD analysis project Ga0181567, IMG submission 133761) | Coastal salt marsh microbial communities from the Groves Creek Marsh, Skidaway Island, Georgia - 101403AT metaG (megahit assembly) | ecosystem: Environmental > Aquatic > Marine > Intertidal...
AGCTGAGAGAAATGCCACACCCCTAATACCCCGAGTGCCGCGACGAGGAGTAGGACCTCAATCCACATGCCAACGCGCTTCGACACCATCTACCTGAACTCCAACCGGAGATCGATTATTGCCTCCTCGTCGGCCAATTCTACCGGTTTACCGTAGTGTGCGACTGCCTCTGGGCGTCTAAAGGGGACAAGTGTGCCAGCATCCCAAGCTCCATCTCCATTTACATCGTCGAAACTCCACAGCTGATACGTATCTGCGGGAAGTCCATCCACCACAAAATTCCCCTGTGGTGAACAGCGCACCGCATAATCTCGTTCCGTTTGTTTTGCGCGTAGTCGAACTTGGGCAGTTCCTTGCATACCGAGAACCTGACCAGCTACCGAAGCTCCTCCCCCAACGGCTGAAAACGTGACCGTGAACGCGCTGTCTCCAATGGATAATCCCGCTCGATCAGTCCAGTCCCTCCCTCGCAGCACGCCTTTCCACGAACCTATTTCCCATGGTCTATCAGGCGTAAATTCGGCCCGTACGGGCGAGATCCAGCGCCAAACTCCCTCCGGTGCTCGCGTCGAATCATCCACGACCCACAGCATGCGTTGAAAGTCCGCACGCATGGCCTCGCTAAAGCGCATTTGCAACGGGTCATTTTCCATAAGCGTCGTGGACGCTAAACCGATCCATTCTGGAGGCTTTGTATCGCGTCGTGCGCTTCCGCGCAGCGGTTCCGACCACGCCAGAATGCGACCATCCAAAACAACGCGCTCTATCAGGTAAGCCCGACCTGCTTCTTGCTCAGCCGTTACAGCGTACACCTTGCGCGCATCTTCGGCCGCGTATAGAAATTCAATAGGCAGATCGCGTACGCGAAATTCCAGTGCATCAGTGTTCACCGGCTTGGAGAAGAGCAACAGCAACGCTTTGGCGTGGAGCGATTGCACCCGCTCTAAAATTGCTTCACCCGTCTCTCTCTGCACCAGTTCCAAGTCTCCTGCCAGCCCCAGCGTATCGCTGACTACCACATCGCGTGCGGGCAATCCAACCCATTCTTCGGAACTGGGAAAACCATCTTTATTGTCGTCGACAAATGCCAACAGGCCATATCGACCTGGAGCCAGGCGCAGAAACTCATATTGGCCATCCACGCCGCTCTGCGTCTGATACGCCGGTTTTTCTAGGCCAACCTCCCCCCTAAAATCACTCAGATCATAGGCCCATATATGCGCGCCGCGCAGCGGAACCTGCCGCTGATAAACCCTCCCTCTCAGCGCTCCCTGATCCAAGCGCGCACCCGTGGCAAACGCAAGAGAGAAAGATTGCTCCAAAGCGTTGTTGCGCAGGTCGCGCGCACCCGTTCCCACCGTTACGACGTAGGTGCGTTCAGAGCGCAGACCGAGATCTATGCGCAGCGTTCGGCCGCGCCACTGAAATCCAAGTGGATCGCCCGGCGACACAAAGATGGCTTCCTCGGTGCGCCTGTGATCCATCGGCTCGCTAAATACAATTTCTACAGAACGTTCCAACGACACGTTGAGCTGATCAACGTTCGGACTGTGCGAAAGAATCTGAGGGGGCGTTTCGTCTAGGGGTCCTCCCTGGGGAGGACCAACCTTAGCACAGGCGTAGCACATCCAGAGGATGGAAAAACATAGAAAGCGCATCAGAGCACGTAGCGGCTCAGGTCTTCTCCTTCGAGATAGTTCCCGAGCTTTTCGGCTACGTAGCGGTTGGTGATATAGATTTTTTTCTTTGGAAGAGCAGGCGCATCAAAAAGCACGTCTTCCAGCAACGTGGACAGCACGGAGCGGAGACGACGAGCGCCCACATTCTCACTGGCCATATTGGCTTCATATGCGCAGCGCGCAACGGCTCGTATGGCATCGGGCGAAAATCGCAACCCCACTCCATCAGCAGCCAGCAGCGCCGCATACTGATCGATTAGAGCACCGCGCGGCTCTGTCAAAATACGGCATAGCTCTTCCTCGCCAAGCGCATTGAGCTCGACGCGAATCGGAAAACGTCCCTGTAGTTCAGGTGCAAGCTCTGAGGGACGGACCGCGTGAAACGCGCCAGCAGCCACAAAGAGTATGTGATCGGTATGCACCGTACCATAGCGCGTGGAGACGGCGGCCCCTTCTACGATGGGCAGGAGATCGCGCTGAACGCCTTCACGCGAGACTTCTGCGCCGCTCCGATTCACGTCCCCACTCGCAATCTTGTCGATCTCGTCGATAAAGACGATACCCGCTGTTTCAGCCCGTCCTAGTGCTTCGGAGACAACCTCAGCCATGTCGATGAGCTCTTCGGTCTCTTCCTGCATAAACTGGCGTCTAGCCTCGCTCACAGAGATACTGCGACGACGGCTCTCCTGCCCGACAATTCCCGTGAGTGCCTCCTGTATATTGCGCCCCATTTCCTCGCTAGCCATGGGACCAAATACTTCTACGACAGGCGGACGATCGCGCTGCTCTACTTCTACGACGTGTTCGTCCAATTCGCCACGGCGCAGCTTCTGCATGGTCTCTCGACGGGTTCCATCAGGTGGCAACACCAGGTCTAACAAACGCTTATCGACGCGCCGCTTGGCTTCTTTCTCTACCAGCGCAGCCCGTTCCTGACGCACCATCTGAACGCTTTGCTCTACCAAGTCGCGCACAATGCTTTCAACGTCGCGCCCGACGTAGCCCACCTCTGTAAACTTTGAAGCTTCAACCTTAACAAAAGGAGCTCCACTGAGTTCCGCTAAACGTCGGGCAATCTCCGTTTTACCAACGCCTGTAGGACCGATCATCAGAATGTTATTGGGGACAATATCCTGCCGCATCGGCTCTTCTACCTGGACCCGACGCCAGCGGTTGCGCAAGGCAATTGCCACCGCGCGCTTGGCCTCTTTCTGCCCGACGATATAGCGGTCTAATCGAGCGACGATCTGACGAGGCGTTAAATCGCGCATCACAGTTCCACCAGACTAATCTGTGCATTGGTGTAAATACAAATTTCGGCGGCAATCTCCAGCGAGCGCTGCACAATTTGCCGTGCGCCCAGCCGAGATCCGTCTACGTAGGCGCGCGCTGCGGCCAGCGCGAAAGGAGCCCCCGAACCCACCGCCAAAATCTCATCATCCGGTGTCAATAGGTCCCCCTCACCCGAGATAAAGAGCGAACGAGACGCATCCATTGCGATAATCATGGCCTCTAATCGGCGCAGATAGCGGTCCGTGCGCCAGTCTCGAGACAGCTCATGGGCCGCACGTTCCAGATTCCCGTTATACTGCTCTAGGTGTCCTTCTAGCTGATCGAGCAGAGCCAGCGCATCGGCCGTCGCTCCAGAAAATCCCACTAGGACTGAATCGCCGTATAGCTTTCGCACTTTACAGGTTCGGTGCTTGAGCGCAATATCACCCATCGTGACCTGCCCGTCGCTGCCCATAACAACTCGGTTACCTATGCGCAGTCCCAATACCGTCGTCGCGTGACGTTCCATAGCCAATTCCTCTATTCGTTGCGCGGATGGGCCTTTGCGTAGATGCGCTGTAGGCGTTCTAAGGTTGGCTCAGCATACGCCTGCGTAGAAACTACAGTCGCATGGCCCAGCATTTCTTTCACGGAGGCGAGATCCGCACCTGCGTGTAGGAGGTGTGCGGCAAAGCTGTGCCTGAGTAGGTGCGGACTGAGAGATTCACCGTCGACGACGCGATGCAAATAGCGATGCACTATGCGCTGTATGGAGCGGCGACTAAAGCGCCGTCCGCGCCCGTTGAGGAAAAGGGCTCCGGCATCTACAAGAGTGATATCGAGCTCAATCAGGACCTCAGCTCGGCGTTGGATATACGTCTTTAGCGCGTCGAGCGCCAGGCTGCCGATGGGAACGGTACGCTCTTTCCGCCCCTTGCTACCCAAGTGCAGCAGTCCTTCTTCTAAATCAATCGCACTCAAGTTCAACTCGACGAGTTCACCCAGACGCACGCCCCCCCCGTAAAAGACTTCGAGGATAGCACGGTCTCGCGCACCGCTAAACGTCTCCGTCTCCGGAAGCTCTATTGCTTCTTCTATCTTTTCCAAGGGAAGCTGTGGCCGAGGGCGTTGTTCAACCTCAGGTGCGGCCACGCCGTGGACAGGACTCGCCCCTAAAACACCCTCGCGACACAGGAAGCGAAAAAAAGTGCGCAGGGCAGTCAACTTGCGCGCCACGGTGCTATTTTTCATGCCGCGCATATGCAGATCTTCTATAAATTCACGAACGGTAGAACGCTCAACCAACTTTACGGGTAGCGATGCGTCGGCTATACGCGGATAGAGAAAACGGGCGAACTGCTGCAGGTCGCAGCGATAGGATTCCAACGTATACGCCGCATAATTACGCTCTACGCGCAAGTATTCAAGGAAGTGATTAATACCTTCTTCAACGCCGGAGTCTCTGTGTAGAGCAGACATAGTCAACGAATAAGCGATGCTCAGACGGGATGCTTAAGCCGCCTGTGCGCTCTCGCCTTCTTCGCGCTGCGTTCCGCAGACCTTACAGTGTAAAGAGGATGCGCCGCCCCGACTGCTCTTTTCGTAAAGCAGTCCAGCGCCGCAGTGTTCGCACGCCTGTGCAACGGGCTTTTCCCAACTGGCAAACTTACAGGAAGGATACTGGTCACAGCCGTAGAACACCTTCCCTTTGCGCGACTGCTTCTCGACGACCTTACCTCCACAATCGTCTTCCGGACAGGATATACCCAAGTAGAAGGGTTTGACGTTCCGGCAATCGGGATAAGAACTGCAGGCGAGAAAGCGGCCATAGCGGCCCGTTTTGACGACCATTGGAGACTCGCACTGATCGCACACCTCGTCTGTCTCGACCTGTTCCTGCTCTTCAAGCGGCTTTGTATTCTTGCATTCGGGATATCCAGGACAGGCGAGAAAACGACCGTTGCGACCCCATTTTACAACCATCATGCGACTACATTCTTCGCATTCTATGTCCGACTCTTCCTGCAGTGCCTGCTTGAGTTCCTTGCGGCGCTCGTTGGCGTCTTTTAAATCGTCTTTCCACGAGGCATAGAACTGACGGACTGTATCTACCCAGTTGTCCTGGCCCTCTTCAATTCGATCGAGCTTGTCTTCCATATCGGCGGTGAAGCTCACGTTGAAAATATGCGGAAACGTCTCCACCAATAGCTTGTTGACCGTATGGCCGCGCTCCGTGGCGAGAAAGTAGCGATTGTCGACTTTCTCTACGTATTCGCGATCTTGAATAGTCGTTATGATCTGTGCGTACGTAGAGGGACGTCCTATCCCCTGTGCTTCTAATTCTTTGACCAGAGAAGCTTCCGTGTAGCGGGGAGGCGGTTTCGTGAAATGCTGCTCAGGCAGTAGTTCACTCAACGCGAGGACCTGATCGACGGCAATATCATCTGGCACCGATCCAACTCCGTCGTCGTCGTCGTCGTCTTTGCTCTCGCTGTACAAGACGGTGAAGCCATCAAACTTGACGATATTACCCGTAGCTCGCAGCACGTAGGGACCCGCGTTGACATTCACCGTAGTGATACTGAGGACCTGTGGCTTCATCTGCGAAGCGACAAAGCGCTTCCAAATAAGCTCGTATACTCGAGACTGATCCTGAGACAAGAGATGTTTTATCTTGTCCGGACGAAGCGCGACAGAGGTTGGGCGTATCGCTTCGTGCGCGTCCTGTGCGCTGCTTTTCGTCTTGTAAACATTCGGGTTTTCAGGCACGTAATCGGAGCCGTGTAGCTCTCCGATCTGTTCGCGCACTTCGTTGATTGCATCATCGGACACGCGCACAGAGTCGGTGCGCATGTAGGTGATTAAACCACGCGTTTCCCCTTCGACCTCTATGCCCTCGTACAGCTGCTGAGCAACGGCCATCGTGCGTTTGACCGAAAAGCGTAGGCGACGAGCACATTCCTGCTGCAGCGTACTCGTCGTAAAGGGCGGCGAGGGGCGACGAGACTGGTCTCTCTTTTTCACCTCCCCAACAACAAAGCTCTGTGCCCGCAGTTCGGCGACAATCTTCTCCGCTTCTTCTCCGCTCCCAATCTCGGGCTTTTCACCGTCTCTAAGATGCAGTTTTGCCTTGAAAGGAACGGTGCCTTCACGCCCGATAAGTGCCTCGATAGACCAGTATTCTTGAGGCTCGAATACGGAGATCTCATTGTCGCGCTCGCATATGATACGCAGGGCAACAGACTGCACGCGGCCCGCCGACAGGCCCGAGTGAATCACCTTCCACAGCAGCGGACTTATTTCGTATCCGACGAGACGATCCAGCACGCGACGCGCCTGCTGTGCGTCGATTTTCTCTAGGTCTAACGCGCTCGACATCTCCAACGACTCGCGCACCGCCTTGGGCGTAATTTCATTAAACAGAATCCGCTTGATTTCTGCATCTTTGCGTGCGATTGAGTGAGCTACATGCCAAGCAATGGCTTCACCTTCGCGATCGGGGTCAGTTGCCAGGTAGATTGCATCGGCATTCTGAGCCGCCTTGCGCAACTCGGTGAGCACTTTACCCTTTCCGCGAATCGTAACGTATCGCGGCTTAAAGTCGTCCTCTACGTCAATGCCCAGTTCTTTGGGCGGCAAATCACGCACATGGCCCATGCACGACTTTACCACGAAATCGCTTCCCAATATCTTGTTGATCGTCTTAGCCTTAGCCGGTGATTCGACTACCACCAGTGACTTACCCATGCAATCCCCCGAAGACTCTTTTTCTGTAGGTCTAATATATTATAATGTTTATGTAGTTATTTTTTATCAATATATACACGATACCGAACAATAGCAACCGCACTTGACAAAGCACCGCAGGCTTATTTTCGTAGTCTGTCCGACCAACTGACAAAGGGGACTGACCGTGATCCACAGAAAGAGCATGGAGCAAATTGAGCACATTCGCACCTGTGGTCAGATCGTCTTTGCCGTCCAGAAAAAGCTTGAGGCCCTTGTCGAACCTGGGATCACGACAAGCCATTTGGATGCCGTTGCAGAAGCCGCCATTCGGGAGACCGGCGCCCGTCCGGCATTCAAGGGATACCACGGTTTTCCAGCTAGTATTTGCGCATCAGTAAACGCCTCGATTGTCCATGGGTTCCCCACCGACGAGCCCCTTAGCGAGGGCGATATCGTCAGCATTGATGTCGGAGTTGAACTCGGCGGCTACTTCGGCGACGGCGCGTTCACCGTAGGCGTTGGTCCCATCAGTAGCGATGCATCCGACCTAATCGCCGTAACCCATCGCTGCTTAGAGTTGGGTATCGAACACATGCGCGTAGACGGCCGCATAGGAGATATCTCTCACGCCATTCAGACCCATGCCGAAGCGGCAGGCTATTCAATCGTTCGCGAGTACGGCGGCCACGGCATCGGCCGTGAACTGCACGAGTCACCACACATAAACAATTACGGCCAGGCCGGAAAAGGACCCCGCCTCAAGGTTGGACACGTGTTTTGTATCGAACCGATCATAAGCATGAAGAGCCCCGAGATTGAACATGCCGATGACGGCTGGACCGTCTATACGCGCGATCGATCGCTAACGGCACATTCTGAGCACACCGTTGCTCTAACCGAAGAGGGGCCGCAAATTCTCACCCTTCCCCCAGCCACGGCAGCATGAAGGTCACTTTTTTAGGCACGGGAACCTCCGTGGGCGTACCTCGTATTGGATGCACCTGTCCGGTATGCACTTCGCAGGACAGTAAGAACAAGCGGTTCCGCTGTGCGCTTCACGTCGAGCACAACGGACACTCTATCCTCGTCGATACGGGCCCAGATTTACGCACGCAGTCCCTTACCTACGCCGTCAACCGCGTGAATGCGGTGCTCTTCACACACGGACACGCCGACCATTTATACGGTTTGGATGACGTCCGAAGTTACTGTTTTGAACGAGAGGACCCCCTCCCATGCTATGCGGATGCACGAACCATTGAACGCATAAAACGCGTTTTTGACTACGCATTTGACGCGAATGCACCCAGCGCTACGCCGCAAATAGAGCTCATAGAAATCGAGGGGGACTTCGAACTATTCGACCTGGCGATTCAGCCGATCTACGTATATCACGGTAGATTGCCCGTGCTGGCATTTCGCATCGGCGATTTTGCCTATGTGACAGACACAAATCGCATCCCAGACGAGGGCATGGAGCGTTTACAACAACTCGACGTTCTCGTACTAGATGCACTGCGTCACAAGGCACACCCGACGCACTTTAACCTGTCACAAGCGCTGAAGGTAATAGAGCAATTACAGCCCAAGAGGGCCTACTTAACGCATATAGCGCACGACCTCGAACACCACGCGACCAATGCCGATTTGCCCCCTAACGTAGAGTTAGCCTACGACGGTCTCACGCTGGACCTACATTAATAGTCGATCAAAACAGCCGTACAAATACGAAGGAGGCACCGCTTACACTCGCGGTGCCTCCTTCTATTTTATCCCAACCAGCTGTTTCTAACTCAGCACTTGGACCATCCACAGTGCTTACACATCAAGCAGCTGTTCTCATGTGCAACCGTTGAACCACACTCGGGGCAGGTCGTCGACGTCTTGACGCCGTTGCCGCTATCCTGAGTTGGAGGCTGTAGGCTGACGGCTTGAGGCTCCGCGGAGACGTCCACGATGCTTTCCATAGCATCCCCACCGGCTCGGCGCTGAACGTAACGTTCAATTGCCTTACCGATAGCATCCGGCGTAGAGAGAATGAGCTCACCATTTTCCCAGACCGGATTCGGTCCGGAAATACCCTTTAGTTCACTGACCACTTCTTGTGGGTCAACGCCCGACCGCAGCGCAAGAGATATGAGCCGGCTGACTGCTTCGGACTGGGCCGCCGCATTACCCCCCGCCTTGCCAATGGTGCTGAACACTTCACAGATGCCGAATTCGTCTTCGTTAATCGTAACGTAAATCCGACCTTCACCAGTATTAATGCGTTCGGTAATACCCTGCGTAACTGCGGGGCGATGCCGCACGTGATGGAATCCGTCGGCAGAAGTTGTGCCTGCCGTTTCGGCGCCACCATTCTCTTCTTTCTTTTCGTCTTGCCCTTCAGTTTGCAGAATACCTTCACGGCTTCCCTCGCGGTATACCGTAACGCCTTTCAGGCCCTCTTTGTATGCCGTGATGTAAATATCCGCAACCGTTTCGACGTCTATATCTTCCGGCAGGTTAATGGTGGAAGATATGCTGCTGTCGGTGTACTTCTGAATCACACCCTGCATCCTAACGCGAAAGTAGGGATCGATTTGGTGCGCAGTGCGCACGTAGTCAGGCAAATCCTCGTCACCGCCAAAAACTTCTTTTACCAGCGGATGATACACTTTATACTCGCGAAACGTCTCGCCGTCGTGCTGCTTAACGCGTCGCTTGTAACTGGTGCAGAAAATCGGCTCAATGCCCGAAGAGGTCTGTGCAACAATCGATCCCGTGCCCACGGGGGGCATCGTGATGAGCGTGCAGTTGCGTAACCCCTTTTCCTTGATCCGCTTCTGAAGCTTTTTGGGCAATCCCTGAACAAATTTGCTCTCGGAAATACCTTTCCAATCAAAGAGCGAAAAAGCACCTTTTTCTTCGGCGAGATCAATTGAAGTCTCATATGCATTGTGACAGATCGTCTGCATAATCTCTTCAATTGACTCCAGCGCTTCCTCGGAATCATACGCCTGCTTCATTAAGACCAATGCGTCGGCCATGCCGGTAATACCCAGCCCAACGCGGCGGTCTGAGGACACGGCATCTCTGATCTTTGGCAGAGCGTGGTTGTCCATATTGTACTCGATAACGTTATCGAGGAAGCGCGTGGCGACGCGGGTCGCCTCCCCCAGAGCGTCGTGGTCAAAGACGCCATCGTCACCAACGAACTTCATCAGGTTCAAGTTGCCCAGATTACACGCCGTGTAAGACGCTAGGGGCTGTTCACCGCATGGATTAGTACTGGTGAGCGGATTGGCGTACTCCACGTTGTGATACTCGCGCATGGTATCCCAGAAAATAATACCGGGCTCGGCCGAAGCATGCGCATTGGTGATAATCGTATTCCACAGTTCGCGCGCGCGCACCGTTCGGTATACAGTGCCCTCGAAGCGCAAATCGAAATCGGAGTCAGCGAGCACGGCCTGCATAAACTCGTGCGTTATCAATACGCTGATGTTAGCATACTGCACCTTGGTCCGATTCGCGTCATTTTTGATTGTGATGAAGCTCTCAATATCGGGATGATCAACGCGCAGAGTGAGCATGAGCGCACCGCGCCGACCAGCCTGAGAAACGGCATTCGTGCTCTCTGAAAGCAGGTTCATAAAGGCCGTGCAGCCGGGCGATGCATCCACGGTTGCGTTGACAGGTGCTCCCTGCGGGCGAAGAATGGACAAATCGGTACCAACACCGCCACCGGTCCGATAGACCATGGCAGACTCGCTTAGGCAGCGGTAGATGCCTTCTAAACTATCGTCTTCAATCGGAATGACGTAGCAGTTGGACAGGGTGGGCTTGCGCTGCGCTTCATCGCGGCCCGCGCCGTGCATAACGCGACCACCGGGTATGAATTTGAAATCCATTAGCAGCGAAAAGAAGCGATCGTACCAGTATTCTTTGTCTTTTTCGACAGAAGCCATCGCGCGAGCGATGCGATCCCATATATGAAGAGGTCCAACCTCACCCGGCGCCAGATACTTGCTCCGCAGTACGTCTACGGCTAGGTCATTCTCCCCATAGTACGTCTCCGCGTCTGCAGCGCGCGCCAGTAGGTCGTCCTGGCCGTTGCGTTTGAGTCCGTGCCCCTCAAGCTGTGACAGCAAATCTTCAATGCGATTGGTCACTCCGGTCGCCGCTTCGGAGCTATCCTCTATTTTTTCTGACGCCATTCCGCCCTCCCTAAAGGCAAAGTAAGGTCCTTTCGCACGGGGGAATTACAGTGCGGGAACTTGAATGTTTAGTATGTAGGGGAGTCGACAATAATGCAGGCGCGAACACATTATGTCTCGCAGCCGGCACGTGCATCACACAAGATATTGTGTGATGCACAAAGATAGACAGAATGCAGAGGCTGTCAAGCGATTTTTTACGATTTTATCACAATATGCTGTGGTGCAGAGATTTTGCAAACACTAGTTGTTGGTGAGCTGTTCCAATTCACGCACAAAATCGCTTTTATCTTTAAACTGGCGGTATACAGAGGCAAAACGCACGTAAGCCACATCATTAACCAAGCGCAGGTGCTTCATGACCAGTTCCCCAATTTGGGAGCTCTGAATCTCTTTCTCATTGAGATTCCCCAAGTCCATTTCTACGGCATCAACGAGCTGTTCGATCTGCTCAACCGATACCGTGGTCTTGTAGCAGGCCAATTGAACCTTATCGAGCAGTTTGATTCGATCAAACGGCTCGCGGCGTCCATCTGCCTTGATAATGGTCAGGGGAACGTTTTCTATGTACTCGTAGGTGGTGAAACGCTTGCTACAGTTAAGACATTCGCGGCGGCGACGAATGGCCATACCTTCACGACAAGAGCGCGAGTCTACAACTTTGTCTTCTTGGTGATTACAGTAGGGACAACGCATAAAAAAATCCTCCCATAGGCAGCATATCGAATGCGGCTTTTAAGTGCTGGGGAGGAAAGTGTAGGGAGGAACACAGCTGCGTTCCTCCCTATGGGGAATATCTTCTATATAATAGAAAAAACAGTAAGATAAGGCAAGTCTTAGTTCAACTGAAATGTAAAAGGTAGGCTAACCCACACTTTAACGGGCTTGTCGTTCTGTATAGCCGGCTCAAATTCCCATTTTAGCGCCGCAGCCCGAGCAGCCTCGTGGAATACCTCGGGACCGGTAATCTTGCCAATAGCCTCAACTTTTCCCGTCTTGTCGATCAAGGCCGTCACAAACACCTTACCCGTTATATTCGCCTTCCGAGCGATATCCGGATACTGCGGCACTGCGCGCTTGGTCGGTACGGGCTGTTTCTCCACCTTCCACAGTTCGACGACTTCTTCTTCCTCTTCCAATTCGACATCGTCGACGAGATCTTCCATCGGCGGCGGTGGAGCAAAGTCGTCCAAATCCAAGTCTAAGTCCGTGTCCTCAATCGTCACATCGTCCGCCACATCGGGGTCATCAGTAGCCACGGGAACAACGGGGCGAGCAGGAGGAGGAGGGCGGCGCTCTTGCTTGGTCTCAGGGATTTCTTCCAGTTGGATGATAATTGGATCCTCTGCCTTAGCATACGCCTCAGCCTCAAAGCTCGGAAAGAGTGCAAACAGCACACCGTGAATGGCCACGGATGCTCCCACACAACTCCACAGCATTTTGCGGTAGGTTAAACGTAGGTTCGCTTCTGGTTGCTTGCCGCGAATCATCTTATTCCATCTCCCGTTTTGTCGAGAAATTGACTCGCAGCGCCTCGACCTTGCGCAATTCTTCCATTACATCGGAGATCACGCCAAACTGCGAGTCTTTATCTCCGCGCAGCGAGATAACAAGACGGGGGTTGGCCATTAGACGGGCATGCACCAATTCGCCCAAAGTCTCAAGTGGAACGTTGCGATCTTCCATGCTAATCGTTCCCTCGCTGTTGACCCATATTTGCAGGACGTTACGGCGGCTCTCCAGCTTTTCAATCTTCTCGGCTTCGGGCAGTTCCACCGGCACGCCTCGATAGCGCACAAACACGGTAGACACCATAAAAAAGACGAGTAGAAGGAAAGAGATGTCCGCCATAGAGGCCGTGGGGATAACGCTACCCACTTTGGACTTTCGATTAAATTGCACGTATCACTCTTCCGGGTTGGCGATCGAAATCTTTGTGGCACCAGCCATTTTTAGGTCATCAAGGACGTCGACAAAAGTGCGGTACGTCGCACCGCGCTCCGTCTTAACCGAAATAATGAGCTTATCATTTTCGGCCATACGCGCCTTGATCTGAGACTGCAATTGACCGGATGGAATGGGCGTCAACTGATCATTCTCAAAGAAAGCCAACTGGTCTCGCGCATTGATCCATACGTTGAGGATATTTTTACTCTGCACTTCTTTAGTTTCCCCTACAGGAGGGAGATGCAGAGAGAGCCCTTTGTCTTGGTTCATTGTCGTGGTAACTAGGAAAAAGACAATGAGCAGAAAGGCGATATCTGCCATAGAGGCCGTTGGAATCTCTGGCGAAACTCGGCTTTCACGCTTTTTAATCACGCTTAGGCCCTCTCGTGCTCTCGCTCAGCCAACAGATCTATGAAGGCCGCCGTCTGCTCGGTCATATCAGCTATGATTTTATCGATGCGGTTGGCAAAGAAGTTGTAGCAAAACTGGATGATTATACCGACAATCAATCCGGCTGCGGTTGTGATAAGGGCCTCAGAAATACCGCCAGCTACCATCGAAGGCTCGACGTCACCAGCCGTCTTGATTGCTTGAAATGCGTTAATCATACCACTCACGGTACCGAGGAAACCAATCATAGGCGCCAAGTTGGCCACTGTCGACAACCAGACCATGCCTCGTTCGAGAAATGCCATCTCTACAGCTCCGGAGTTGTCGACGGCTTTCTCCACGTGGTCAATGCCGCGATGCATCCGCAAAAGCCCTGCATGAATAACCGAGGCTACGGGGCCGCGCGTTTCCGAACACAGCTGAGCAGCCTGATCTGGCCCTCCACTTTTAAGCGCCCCTTCGAGTTCTTTAAAAAACTCTTCGGCGTCAATAGCTGCACGCGATAGCGTAATGAGACGCTCGATTGCTACGGCAATACCAATGATGAGCAAAACGAGCAGGGGCCACATAGCCCAACCGCCGTCTGCAAAAAGCTTGACCATTTTATCTCCCTCACCAATTAGTTGAGCCCGTATACACAGGGCTAGGTGTCGTCCTGTTTGATACCCTTACGCCTGCAGATTTCTCTGAAAGTAGGGTTTTACCGCGCTAAGATTCGTCATCTTGACCGCCAAAGAATTCGCGTTTCAGCTTCTCCTCTTCGGTTTCTGGCGGATGGATCTTCCATATGCGCTGCTGAGCCACTCGCTCCCATGCTGGATCAGACATGGCCATCTCGTAAGCTATCACCGCTTCGTCTTCAGCACCTTCGCGCAGCAGTAAATCGCCTTTCAGGATAAGCAAATGGGCATCGTCGCTGATCTGGAGCCCACGGTCAATCCAGTTCCGCGCAGCTTTGAACCGGTCTTTCTTAACGTTCCATTCTACAAGCTGTGCTATAGTCTGTAAATCTTGTGGGTCTGCGCGCACCATTCCTTCGCGCGCTCTGAGCAATACTTCCTCGTCGCCAGACTCTTCGGAAATAGAGGCGATTCGGTTGTAATACGCATATGCATTGGCCGTGTCCACCACCGCTAGCTTAAAAAGCGATTCTAACGCTCCTTCTACATCCCCCGTTTCTAGCTGCAGTTCAACGACACTTTCCAGCCGTTCGGCATTCACCGTTTCCTCACCATCGACAACCAATTTGCTGCGCCATCTTAGCGCCTCGTCTGCGTTGCCCAAGTCCTGGTTGAGCAATGCAAGCATTTCAATAATTTCTTCCTCTTCCCCAACCCGTTCCAGAAGCTTTACATAGTGTGTAATGGCTTCTTGTGCCCGATCTTCACGCCGGTATAAATCGGCTAGCTTGCGGCGGTATTCGTCCGCCTCGGGCTTAGCCAATAGAACGCGCTCCAGGCAGCGAGCGGCCGAATCCGCCCGATCGCCTGCAGTGTGTATTGAGTAGAGACGTAGATTCGAATTAACGTGGAGGGAATCGAGACTCAGGGCTGTGCTAAATGCCAGGCGCGCCTCTTCCAAGTTGCGCAGGCGGAAATTCATGTCCCCGTGAAAAAAATGAGCCTGTAAGTCGCGCGCGCTATATTTAACGAGTTCGCCATAGTAAGTGCGTGCCTGTGCGTAATCTTTCTTTGAGCGAGCAGTCTTGGCCAGAAACTTGTATTTTCGCACTGAATCAGAAACAGCGACCTCCACTTGAGCTGTAACTTCGCCAGCTGTAAAGGCTGCAACAAGTACAAGGAGAACTAATTTCATTAAACTTCTCCATCTCATTTATTACGATGGCAAAGCGAGGCTGTGATTGTCAGACATTAAGATGTAAAAAGATCGTCCAATCGGCAATACGGTGCCTAAAACAAACACAATACCATTTAGCGATCGGTGCAGGGGACAAAAAAATACCCACTGCATATTACGATTCCGCAACGGTTTTGTTACGGTTTAGCGCATTGCGTTTCCAGCCTAACAAAGTTGCCAAAATGACGTATGCACGCGATTTTTTACCAACGGTCCGAACAAGCCTCTCTCTGAGGTGTCTATACCGGGGTAGGAAAAACTTCTCAAGAGCGAACCCATGTCAAACCGCAGGCTGAGTCTATTAGACAGCGAAGAATCTGAGCGCATCGCACGCGTTGTCGAGGGCGATTTGCGTGCCTTCAACGAACTTGTCGATCAGTACTATCGGATGGCTTATTCGCTGGCCTATAAAGTGCTCAACAACGAAGACGATGCTCGAGAGATCACACAGGATGCCTTTGTCCGCATGCACAGTGCACTGGACGGTTTCCGCGGCGATGCATCGCTCAAGACTTGGATCATGCGTATTGTCATGCGCCTGAGTCTCAACCGACGACGCGATCGATCAAGGTCCTCTTGGCGGCGTCTCGGCCTACACTGCAATGAAGAAAGCGTCCAAGAGACAGCCCCCTGCTTCCAGACGCCCGAAGCAGAGTATATTTCCCGCGAGACGCGCATGCAGGTTCAGCAACTAGTCGACCGCCTGCCCGATTCACTGCGCCAAGTGGTCATTTTAAGCAGTTTCGAAGACCTCTCTTATGAAGAGATAGCACAGATACTCAACCTACCAATCGGTACGGTTAGTTCGCGCCTACACGCTGCTCGTAAAAAGCTGCTACAGCAGTTCAGAGAGCACGATATTCTATGAGGCCCATCATGTTTTTTAGCAATAGAAAGAAGCAACGCAGTCTGTCCGCCTATTTGGACGGCGAACTAACTGGGACACAAAGCATAGATTTTAGCGAACAATTGGCCTTTAATGCCGATCTCAGGTCGCAACTGGCCGATTTTGCGGCAACGGACAGCTTGGTCCGAAATGCACTCACTCCTCCACGTATACCCAATCCGCCCGTGGTTTCCACAACCAGAGACGAGGCGGTTCGCGTGAATCCACCTTCCCGCCGGCGCTTAAAACCTGCTGCGCTTGCAGCTGCAGGTCTACTCGTCACAGCCGGTATAACGCTCGCCAGCTTGCGCCGGCGAGGCATCGTCTGAGGTATACCTTGAACTGGTTTGAAAAAATGAAGAGCGGGCTTAAAACCCGCATTAAACGAGAAATTCCGCAGGGAATATGGCTCAAGTGCAAAAAATGCGGCCATTCCAACTACGAGAAAGCCCTAGAACGCAGCCATTGGATATGTCCGGAGTGTTCGCACCACTATGCCATAGGTCATCAGCAATATGTGGAGATGCTGGTAGATGAGGGAACATTCACAGAAACAGATGCCGACGTGAGTCCAACGGATCCGCTCCGATTTCGCGGCTATAAGGACAAGATTAAGGACGGACGGCGTCAGAGTGGAGCCGGTGAATCAGTCTACACAGGCACCGGGCGAATAGGCGGCCATCCCGTCGCGCTAGGGATTATGGATACCCGCTTTGTGATGGGAACACTCGGTGGTGCAACCGGAGAAAAAATATGCCGTCTCATCGACCGAGCCATCAGTGAAAGGCGAACGTTTATACTCATTTGCCAGTCGGGTGGAGCGCGCATGCAAGAGAGCGCATTTTCTCTGATGCAGATGGCTCGTATAAGCGCCAAACTGCACCAGCTCTCTAACGCGGGGCTCCTCTACGTCGCCATCCTAACGGACCCTACGTACGGAGGCGTGACCGCAAGCTTTGCCATGCTGGGCGACTTAATCATAGCCGAACCCGGTGCACGCATAGGGTTTGCAGGACAGACGGTCATCAAGCAGTTCCTCGGCGGCGACGCCCAGCTGCCAGAGGGCTTTCAGGTAGCTGAGACCGTTTTGGAGCACGGCTTTATCGACCGCATCGTACGACGCGACCACCTAGCCGCCGAATTGGCAGGCCTTATTGGACTACTATCTCAGCCTGAGAGCGAGACGCCCAACTCCCTTTCTGCATAAGTGAACAACGCGCTCAACGCACGGCTACTGGCCGCCGTAGCTCTTATGGCAGCATTAACCGCCGTCGGAGCCTGGTTACGCATACCCGTCCCATACGTTCCCTTCACGCTGCAGATGAGCTTTGTCTATCTTTCTGGAGTCTGGCTAGGGGCACGCTACGGAGCACTCGCCCAGCTCGTTTACATATCGGCGGGCTTAATGGGTTTTCCCATTTTTGCCAAGGGGGGCGGCCCGCACTACGTCTTAGAACCGAGCTTTGGGTACATTATTGGCTTCTTACCTGCAGCATATATAGCGGGTATCCTCACTCGACGAACGGACGCATACGCAAGGTATTTTGTAGCTGCTGCTGCCGCATTGATTATGGTATATCTGCCCGGTGTAGTCTGGCTTCACGCTGTATTTGACTACGTATTGGGTCGCGAAACCACGCTTGCTGAGACGCTCGTCTTGGGCCTAAGTCCGCTTCCAAAAGATTTGGTTCTGATACCGCTCAACGCCTATTTGGGCAAGCAGATAAAGAGCCGAATCCCCTTCTCATCCAACGGTCACTCAGAACACATTTCCTAGATCAATAAATACGTCTCTCTGTTCTTTTGAATACCCCATACCCATCCGAATGACAAAGTCATTATCCCAGGAAAGACGCAGCCCGCCTCCCGCACTCATGTGCATCCCACCCAGCACTACATCGGATAGATCTGGCCAAACGCGACCCATGTCGATATAACCCGCCCCATACCATTCCAAGTACTGACCAACAAACCACATGGAATGCACTTTATAGCGCGCCTCTAAATTGGAGAAGAAGCGCACGTCATCGGTAAAACGCTGCGTATCAAACCCGCGCAGCGAGTCACTACCTCCCAGTCCTTTCACCCGTCTACTACCACCAATTTCGCCATATGCATACAGTGGTATCTCGCCGGCCAGCACCTCAAATACGGCGCGGTGAGCAAATGTGAGCCTATCGGAAACGGGTACGTAGCGCATATCGGTAAACGTATATCGTTGAAAGTTAATCTCTTTAAAAAACAGTCCAACAAGAGAGTTTCGCGCACTTTCGTACGACCACTCGTGGAAAACGCCCCTACTGGGTATCGTCTCGTCGTCGCGGCTGTCCCATTCCAACGTGCAACTCATGAAGCCGGTGAAACCGTCCCGCACGCCGTCAGGGGTGCCCTGATCGAGATAAAAAGCCGCTACACCGCGCTGTTTAACCTCGGTGTTTTCTAAACCAAAACCGACTGACGCCGTGACCGGGCCATGTATGTGCCGCAGGAAACTGGCTAATAAACGGGGCGCTTCGCTCAGCACGTAGTAGTAGTAATTCTCGTCTATATATCTGCTGCTCCCCCGCTCAATCAGCTCCTCATCATACTGGCTTTGGTTTCCCAAGCCGTAGTACCGAGTGCGTAAGTTGCGCTCAAATCGTGCTTCGAGTCGGACGCCAAAGCCAGTGCCCGATATGCGCGGCACTTTAAGGCGGATGCGGTTCTTGAGTTTTCCTTCGGTCGAGCGCTGTACGTGCAGCGTCAGCTTGTAGCGGTAGGGACGGCGTCTGTAATCGGCCCAGTGCAGCCGCATACCCACATTCCAACCTGTGTTGGGACTGAGATACGCAAAGGGAAGTCCCGTAACACCATAGGGCACGTCTCCAAGCGTGAACTGGCGCCGCTTGGAAAGCCAGCGTACAGCACCAACGGTATTCTCTGTGGCAGTCAGAGGCGCCCGGACAATGGCCTTTGACAGCCCATTTTTCGCAGCCGTAGTGTCGGCCTGTACTTCGACCTGTGCCCAGCTCACACTCGACGACAGGCAGAGGCATAGACCCCACCCTCGGATATATCTAGCGAGGGTCTGCTGCGAGAAAACGATCTCAGGATAAGCGTTCAAAGCGGAGACGATCCTCTTGGGTAGGTTCAGCATCCAAAGCAAATCGAACAGGTGTAAGGGCTATCTCTTGGTTTTGCAGCGCAACAATATCACCCGTCTCCTGCTTTATTTGCAGGCCCGTAAATGCGTGTTCAAAACCGTCTCCTTCAGCACTGCGTCTAAACGTCGACCCGTATATTGTGGGCGTTATACCCGCAAACCGACGGGGTGAATCAGCAGAGGTCGTAGTCGGCATATTGACCGTCATGAGGGATGCGTTAGAGGGCAAACCACTCCGCCAGACTTCGTCCGTTATGCTGCGAGCAACCTCTACGGCATTATGCAACAGCTGCTCCGTCGGCGCTTCTAAACGACGCTCGCGACGCCACAGCGCGTAGGCTTCCTTCGGCAACTCCAGCGAGAGCGCCAGAGAAGGCACGCCCGCTAAGAATCCTTCTACGGCAGCACCCACCGTGCCCGAGCTTAGGAAAAAAGCCAATCCAGCATTCGTTCCCATATTGATGCCCGACACTACGAGAGCAGGAGGGGTATCAAAGAGCGCATGCACGCCAATATTGGCGCAGTCTGCAGGATATCCGTCCAACGTCCAAATCTGCTGTCCCCACCGATCGACAGAATCGAGCACAACTGGATTAAAGCGACTAATAACTTTGCCGGTCCAGCTACATTCAGAAGCGGGCACAACAGTGCGAACGGGTGCAATAGAGGACAGAGCGGGAATCAGCGGAGCTAAAACAGGAGAATCAATCCCATCGTCATTTGTGAGCAATATCCAAGGGTCTGTATTTACCAAACGGTCCAACCTTTCTATCTCATCTGCCCAAGAGTGCCTCAATATACTGAGCGTTTCCCGAACTCCCAACTATTTACTTGCCGCTCGTCACCCTCCCGATAATATTTTATCATATGAAAGAGATACATCTGCTGCAGGAGCTAGAAATGCTTGCAGCCGAATTGGCCATTGAAGTTCGCTACGAGTCCATGGAGCGCAGGGGAGGTTTATGTCGCTACGGCGGCAAGGTCTACCTTATTGTACCCGACGATCTCCCCATAGCTCAACGCATTGATGTTTTGGTCGGCGCGTTGGCGCGCCAACCAATTGATACTGTTTTTGTGCGACCTGACATTCGCGCCCTGTTGACAAGTCGAAACGAGAGCCGAACATAAAGTTCGTAAGTGCTTTATTTACTTGAACTTTAAAACACTTTGAGGTATATTTTACTCGTCTTTATTTACCGCTATTTATGCCCCATTTACGAGGATTCTTCCATGCCTATTCGCATACTCGCACTTGCGCTCTCTCTCGTAGCCATGAGCCAACCGGTTTACGCCCTTCGCTTTTATGTGAATCCCACAACAGGGGACGATAGACGCAGCGTCCGCAGTGCCCAAGATTCGAGTACGGCGTTTAAGACCATTACGCAGGCCCTGCGCATTGCCCACTTGATACCTGAGAAACGGCCACACGTCATTGAACTCACGCCAGGCACGTATGCTCCCAGCATGGGAGAATCGTTTCCGCTGCAGATCTCACAGTCGGGAATTTACATACAGGTCAGTGGACAAACCGTCTTTGACGGCGAGGGGAAATCCAATTTTTTCCACATCACGGCCCCGACAAGCGAATTCACCATAAAAGACATTGAGTTTCGCAACGGCTTGGGGGAAAAGGGCGGGGTTGCATACTGCAATACGTGCACCCTGCGCGTAACAAACAATCGCTTCTTCGATAATCGCTCAACTCAGGGTGGCCACCTCATATACAGCGAAAATGGGCAGCTCAAGTTCTTTAACAACTTGGTCCGCAACAACGGCGGCGAATCCGATACCTTAGCCGTCATAGATCTGCGCCATACGTCTGCCGACACATCTGTGCGCAATGAGATTCGCAACAACACGTTCTACCGCAATCCCTCAACAAATATCAGGACCTCTAGCCCGCAGACATATATAAGCAGCAACATATTTGTCGACCCAGACAGGGAGGCCATACGAGACGCGTCGGATAGCGCCACGCCTTTTATCGGCCACAATCTATTTTGGCAAACAGAAGTCTTGTACGTATCCGATCAGAGAGACAGCGTGCAGCTTCAACGGGCTGACCGCGACACAATGGCCTTTTCCTCGAGTCTGATTTCTCTCCCGTCGTTTATGAGAAATGCGCCCGACATTCGCGCGCTGTCTTTCCGCAGCGACACGCTGAGTCTGGGCGACCTCAATATGCGCCTCCCCTCATTCGTGACGAACGCACCCGACACGCTGGTCATAGCAGGGCAGGCCCACCAGTACCTCATTGGCTTGACCGGCCCAGTGTATCAATACGGTCAGTTTGTGATAGAGCCGCTGGACATACCTACCGGAGCAGAGATCTTAAGCGTAGATGCCGCACCCCGTTTTATCATATGGCAACCAACGCTCGATGACACCGCGCGTCACACTATCCGCTTTAAAATGACGGATCCCTTTGGCGCTGTAGATACCCTGTCATACGATCTGAACGTCATCACCGCACAAGATTTTCCGGACACCACTAGTTTTCGCGCACTGAGCGATTCCAACGGTCGATTTGCAGGGATGTACCGCGAGGTTAACACGATCGAAGTGCCGCACGAGGCGAACCAACTCTACGAGTTTGACATTGAAGTTCAAGGCGATAAATCTCAGTACGAGTTCACCGCACTCGAGCTCCCGACAGGCGCAACAATGAGCGACGGCATCATAGACTGGTATCCGACCACAGCCGATACCGGTCGCAGCCGCATCAGCGTAGAAATCATCGATCCATCGAGCAACGTAGACACGCTCAAACACGACGTCTTTGTTTTTCTACCGGGCACCTTCCCCGATACCAGCACAACCGCTCGCCTGATTACTGCGACCATCACGCTCGATACGACGGGCGCACTCTCCGCACTCAATGCGCTCACGCCTAGCTTCTCTTCGGCGGCAAGTGCAGTGGGCAATCTATATGCCGATCCCGCTTTTCTCGACACGACGGTCAATCGGTTTGAACTGCTTGGTGGCGTATCGCCTGGAATTGACGCAGGAACGCCGGTAAGCGCATTAAACGATCAGTTTCGCAACAACGCAAACCCAACAGTACCTAATGAAAACCGGAACGATATAGGCTATCTGGGCGGCCCTTTCAACAGCGGCCCTCCCGCTCCAGATATTACTTCTTTCGAGGTCGCTATTACGAGCCTTCCCGACAGCGTCGTCATGGAAGGGGAGACATTTGTTTACGACCCGACGATCTCACCCAATACGAGCATTAGCATTATCGATCTGATTACAGACGTGCCCGGTTCATCTCTTCCGCCCACGATGGGTCCGTACTCGCCCTTTGCCACAGTGCCGCCCATTCAATGGACCCCCACGATTGCCGATACGGGTTCTTATTTGATCGGGGTAACCGTTTACACCTCCGGCAATTCCGGACGCCACTATTTTCCTCTGCGAGTCAGGCCCCTAAACGAACGTCCCTATCTGACGGTGGACGCCGACACAACGGCTCTTGAAGACGAACCCTATGCCTATTCCATTCAGGCCAGTGACGTCAACGGAGACACCCTAACCTATTCGCTCGTCACAGGTCCGGAGGGCCTGTCCGTCGACTCCACGACGGGCCTTGTCACATGGCTGCCAACACAGGATGACCTAGGCGATACAACCGTTACCGTCGAAATTGACGACGGCAAAGGAAGCGTGTTCACGCACAGCTTCACCCTATCCGTTAGCAACACCAATGACGCACCGACGATCAGCTCATATCCCGATACGTCGGCCGTTGAAGACACCCCATTTACCTATACTGTTATTGCCAACGATCCCGACCTATTAGATACACTTACCTATGCGCTTTCCGATAGCCCTACCGGCGCACGCATCGACAGTGCTGGAATCTTGACTTGGACCCCCACTCAGAACCAGGTCGGCGCACAGCTTTTCACGGTCACTGCGACCGATCTGAGCAATGCGAGCGCAATTCAAGAATTCTCCGTCCAAGTCAGCCCGTTTGACGATCCTCCCGTCATTGCGGCCGCACCCGACACCTCTGCAATAGAAGACGATGCCTATCAACTAGATCTGCTGGCCAGCGACGAAGAGGGAGGACCGCTCCAGTATACTCTTGCCACTGCCCCCCAAGGTATGACCGTCGACAGCACGGGGGTCTTGAACTGGCTGCCGACGGCAACCGACGTAGGTATCCACGTAGTTGAGGTCACTGTAAGCGATCCGTCCGGTCAGTCTGTCAGCCTGTCTTTCACCATTAACGTCCAGGCAGTCAACGATGCTCCACAGATCGTCGCTCAAATACCCGACTCACAGCAGGTGCTCAACGTCTACCGCGACGCCGTCACGTTCCTCATATCGGCGAGCGACGAAGAAAATGACACCCTCAGCTTCTCCTGGTTGGTAAATGGTGTGCTACAGGCAGGTGAACAGGACAGCACGTTTTTCTTTGCACCCTCTTCGGCCAGCATCGATACGATCACTGTGCAGATCAGCGATGCCAACGCCGCAACGGAGTACGCTTGGCAGCTAGACAGTCGCAGCATTCCACGTCTCAGCTTGGATCGCACGCTCGGAAAATTTGGCAACATCGCGATCGACGATTCGGCGAGCACTGAGATTGACCTACTCAACACGGGTGAGTCCACGCTCCTAATCAGCGAACTGCAAGTGGTCGACTTAGATTTTGCCGCTAGCTTTGGTTCGAGGTCCGTGGAACCCGGTGAGTCTACCACACTCTTTCTGCGATATGCGCCCGACGGACGGGGTGCAAGCGTCGATACAATCCGCTTCACTACAAACGATCCCGACAATACAACCGTTTCCATACCCGTATCTGGCACGGGTGTAGTAGCGACCAAACTCAGCCTGGACCTAGACCGATCTGCGGGCAACCAGGAGATCACGACGCAGAGTGCTCGAGGCGGTGAGTCTCTATACGTCGCGCTCTATGCGGAGCAGGCCGCGCTCTTACAAAGGTACGATATTGAACTGGCGTTTGACCCCGACGTGCTCCAGTTTGCTCGCTTTAACTCCAGCTACGCCGAGGAATCCAACCTCCTCAACTCAGAAGGAGCCTCTGCAACGCATTTAGCACAGTTGAATTCGGCCTCGATACTGGCCATTACCGGAGCACTTCCCGCTAGTGGAGTAACGGGAGATGGCCTCTTGGGCCACGTTACTTTTGTTATCGATCCTACTGTCGGCAGTGGCCCCACGACCGTCGCCGTGCAGCAAGCGATCTTACAAATCCTGAACGAGAGCCTTCACGATACGCTGGGCAGCTTCCCCGCGGCGACCGTTGATCTGCAACCGGCACTGCTAGGAGATTTCAACGCCGACGGCACCGTCGACTTTGATGACTTTTTCATCTTCGCCGACAGCTTTGGCCAGAACGATTTCAACCCTGCAACTGATTTAAACCGGGACGGCGCAGTCACGTTTGATGATTTCTTTATCTTTGGCGACAACTTTGGTGCAACGGTCGCCGGTAAGCGTCCGGTAAAAGGCGAGTTCGCTGCAGGCAACCGCTTGGACTTAGAGCCCATCCGCACAGCTCCAGACGAGCTCGTGTTAGCCCCCTTTTGGCACGGCAGACAGGCGCTCAGAGGATACGTTATAGAGCTGAGCTTTGACCCATCTGTGCTACAATTTAGCCGATATGCGGGACGCGATGAGGAAGCACCTCTGCATTGGGTGATCGATTCGAGATCAGGTCAGCTGACCATCGCAGCCGGTCTAGCCAGTTCACAGCGCGCCTTTTCTGGATCTGACTTGGGCCAGCTAACCTTTGTTCGCCTATCGGGTCAGAAGACGGAGATTAGCACAAACGGAGCCTTGGTGTACGCGGACGATCAGATGCATGTACCTGCATTTGTTCCCGCGCTTTCCGTCAGCTCTCTACCAGAGACGTTCGTTCTATATCCAGCTCATCCCAACCCGTTTAATCCAGAGACGTCGATCCCATTTTACACACCCGAGCAAGCCAGCGTCTCGGTTCGGATATATGATCTTTTGGGACGCTCCGTGCGCACGTTGCTGGCAAAGCGCGTTTCTGCGGGCTATCACAACGTCGTTTGGAATGGGACAGACAACGATGGACGCCCGGTAGGTTCAGGCGTGTACTTGGTGCAAATGCAATCTTCTTCATGGCGGCAAGTACAAAAGATAATGCTGCTGAAATGAGCGCTGAGGGGCCGGAGATAGATTCGTCTCCGCGGCTCACCAGATATTGACATTCCCCCTCATTGCTCTATTTTATATACCTTCTGCTATTTTGACGAACGCTAAACAGCACTACCGGCTGTACTTACGAGAGGTTTCGAAATGCCCAAGATTAAGACTCATAAAGCCACAGCAAAGCGCTTCAAAAAGCGCAACTCGGGCAGCATTAAACGCGGAAAAGCCTACGCAACCCACTTGTTGGGTGGCCGTTCTACCAAACGCAAACGAAACTTGCGTCAAAAGACGGAAGTGAAAAGCCCGGATATGGGCAACGTGTTGCGTGCTTTAAACTTGAAGTAGGCTTGCGCACCAAGCTGCTTTCGAAATACTGTAATGGAGATTAACACATGCCTCGTGTAAAACACGCCGTTGCCACTAAACGGCGCAAAAAGAAGGTTTTAGCCAAAGCCAAAGGCTATTGGGGTGCCCGCAGCCGCCTGTACCGCACGGCACAGGAAGCGGTTAACCGCGCTGAAGCCTACGCCTATCGCGACCGCCGAGTGCGCAAGCGCGATTTCCGCCAGCTGTGGATTGCGCGCATCAATGCTGCGGCGCGCATCAATGGCCTGTCCTATAGCCGTCTAATTCACGGCTTAGACAAGGCGGGCGTCGAAATAAACCGCAAGGTCTTAGCCGACTTGGCGGTTACCGATCCACCGGCGTTTAGCGCTATCGCTGAACAGGCTAAAGCGCACCTGTAGGTCCGCGAGCCACGACGAGTCAACGGCACGCACCTGAGCCCAATGGTTCAGGTGCGTGTCGCATTCTATCCCTATACTCCCAATCTTGCCGGAGCCCATGCTGGAAGACTTGCAAGAACTCCAGAAGGCGGCCGTCGAAGATATCCAGCACGCAGCGGATCTCACCGTTCTGGAAGATCTACGCGTGCGCTATCTCGGCCGCAAGAGCCAACTGCGTCAAATCATGGGGCAGATTGGTCGCTTACCTGCCGATCAACGACCTCAACTGGGTCAAGCAGCAGGCAGCGCACAGAGCGCCATCCAAAACGCGCTCGATGTGCGCCATCAGTCGCTGCAGGAATCGATCGAGGCCGAGTCCCATTTAGATGTGACGCTTCCTGGCAGAGCCCCTCGACGCGGGTCCTTACATCCTCTTTCACAGCTAATCGACGAACTGAGCGACGTATTTCGAGGCATGGGATTCGACCTGGCGGACGGCCCAGAAGTCGAAGACGAATACCATAATTTTGATGCACTCAATACGCCGGCAGATCATCCAGCGCGCGACCTGCACGACACATTTTACCTTCGGGAAGCGGGCTTGTTGCGAACGCATACATCGACCGTCCAAATCCGCGTAATGGAAAACCAACCGCCCCCCGTGCGCATTGTTTCTCTGGGGCGCTGCTACCGCAAAGAAACCGTCGACGCGACTCACCACTTTGCCTTTCATCAGATCGAGGGACTCTTTGTCGACCAAAATGTCTCGTTTGCCGACCTCAAGGGCACGATTGAGTCGATGGGCAGACAGCTGTTGGGCGATGACACGCGCGTGCGATTTAGGTCGCATTTTTTTCCGTTTACAGAGCCCAGCGTCGAATACGATTTTTCCTGTTCCATCTGCAGCGGAGAAGATACGCGCTGCAGCATCTGCAAAGGGACCGGCTGGATTGAGATTGCCGGGGCTGGAATGGTTGACCCAGCAGTTTTCACATCGGTTGGCTATGATCCCGAAAAATATAGTGGTTTCGCGTTTGGGATGGGCCTAGAGCGCATGGCCATGATCCGCTATGGGATTGATGACGTCCGCCTATTCTTGGATAACGACCTGCGATTTACCCGACAGTTCAGCGCGCGTGGTTAGACCATAGGTAAAAGCGACTATGAAGATTACGACTAAATGGCTTGCTGAATACGTCGACTGCGCGTGGGACTGGCGAGAGCTTGTAGATAGGTTAACGATTTCAGGTCTCGAATTCGAAGGAGTCGACCAACTCGCACAGCGGTTTGAAGGCGTTGTCGTCGGCTCCGTTCTCGAATGCGAGGCACATCCGAATGCCGACCGCCTTTCGGTGTGTAAAGTCGACGTCGGCGGAGACGTTAATACGATTGTCTGCGGTGCACCTAATGTAGCATCTGGACAGAAAGTAGCCGTAGCGCTCCCGGGCTGCACGCTCCCCGGTGACTTCACGATTAAAAGGGCAAAAATCCGAGGCATAGAATCACTCGGTATGATCTGTGCAGAGGACGAGCTTGGACTGGGCGATAACCACGATGGCATCATGGTCTTGGACGACGCCTTAGAACCGGGGACTCCCTTTGCCATAGCCGTTGGCTTAGACGACATAGTACTCGATTTTGAGGTCACCCCCAACCGCCCCGACTGCCTCAGCGTAGTCGGCATTGCCCGTGAGGTTCGCGCGCTAACGGGGAATGCCTTATCGCTGCCTCCTTGCGACGTCTCTGAACAGGGCGCCCCGTGCGCGGACGACATCGATATATCTATCGAACATCCAAACGACTGTCCGCGCTACGTAGGACGCGTCATCCGCGACGTTAAAGTGGGCCCCTCCCCCCAGTGGCTGCAGCGACGCCTACAGGCGGTTGGTCAGCGTCCCATTAACAATATTGTCGACATCACAAACTACGTCCTGCTCGAACTAGGCCAACCGCTACATGCATTTGATTTACACAAACTGTCCGGGCGCCAAATTGTCGTGCGCCGCGCGCGTGAAAATGAGTCGATTGAGACGCTGGATGGCGTTGCGCGCAAACTCGACTCGAACGCGCTGGTCATTGCCGATGGAGAGCGTCCCGTAGCACTAGCTGGCATCATGGGAGGAGCCAACTCAGAAGTCGATGAGCAGACAGCGGATATTGTGCTTGAAAGCGCCTATTTTGACCCGGGTCGCATACGTCAAACCAAAGCTCAATTTGGACTGCACACAGAAGCTGCATCCCGATTTGAGCGCGGTGCAGATTGGGATTTATGCCTGCGGGCTGCTAACCGAGCTGCAATGCTCATAGCGGAGTATGCCGGAGGGCGTATTGCGGCAGAGGCCATCGACGTTTACCCCATCCCACAGAGCACGGACCCTATTCACCTCCGTTTGGACAGAGCAAACGGGCTCTTAGCAACTCATTTCAGTCCAGCGGATGCGCAAAAAATCCTCGAATCACTCGACTGCAAAGTAGAGAATGATGGCGAAGACATGCGCGTCACCCCTCCCAGCTTTCGACCCGATCTGCTGCGTGAAGCTGATCTCGTTGAAGAATTGGGACGTATTTATGGATACGATCGCATACCGGGGAGCCAACGAGCTAACGGGCCTTGGCTGACTCAGCTCTCGCCAGCGCTATACTGGAAAAAAGTCGCGCGCCAGCGGATGGCTGATATCGGATTGGATGAAATCCTGAGCAATACGATTGTCGACGCCTCTTGGGAACAGCATATAGAGGCCCCCTGCGCTATCGAATTAGCCAATCCGCCTACGGAAGCGCAGTCCCTACTGCGCACGCGCCTGCTGCCCAGCTTGCTCGAAGTGGCTCGACGCAACTTTAATCAGCGCGCCCGCTCACTCGCACTCTTCGAGCTAGGGAAGTGTTTTTCTGCGCCACGAGCAGATGCAGCTCTTCCCCAAGAGCGTTGGAACATGGCAGCACTCTACTCGGGCCCCCTGTCTACCACGACGTGGCAAGGTCCGCAGAGAGATTTGGATTTCTACGATTTAAAGGGTGTATTAGAGCGATTAGCAGATGGAATACCACTCGAGTTTGAACCAGTTTTATGCTCTGGCTACCGCCCTGGACACTGCGCTTCTGTAACCTTAGAAGGGAATTCTATCGGTCATATTGGGCAAGCTGCGCCAGATCTGTGCGCAGCCTTTGATATCGAAGCCGCAGTGTATATCTTTGAGTTAGATTTTGCGGCACTCGTAAATGCGTGGCAGCGGCATCGCCCTGCGTTTGTTCATCTGCCCAAGTTTCCAGCCGCCGAACGCGATCTTTCCGTTATCGTGAGTGACGACGTTAGCCACAGCGAAATAGCTCGAGAAATAACCGCGGGGTCTCTGGTTGAGAGCGTTGAGTTTTTCGATCTTTATCAGGGTGAACCCATTGAGTCTGGTCACAAGAGCCTTAGTTTCTCCATACGACTGCGTCACCCTGAACGCACGCTGAAGGATAAACAGGCTGACGCGACTATAAACGAAATTTTAAAGAAACTACAAAAGCGATTCGGCGCCCATCTGCGCTAATCGTGCACGTCTTTTCAGGAGCACTGAAACACCATGGCTATGGACAGTAATTTTGAACGACTCGAACAGGAAGTCAATCGTTTAGTAGAAGTGTTGAATCGCCTACGTCAGGAGAATGCAGATCTCAAAGGCCAGATTGGCGAATTAGAACAAAAGAACCAGCAAGCGCAGAGCGAGATAGAGCGCCTACAGCAGGTCGAAGGGGCGTATAGAGAAGCCAATCAGAGCCGAGAAGAAGTAAAGGGTCGTATAGAAAACCTTCTTCAGCAAATAGATGGTTTGGAAATGTAATTCGATCTTCCTACGCCACAACCGAGGAGTGTCGCATGTCACAGGCTCAGAGTGCCGTAGTCAATATCTTTGGTAAGAGCTATACCCTCTCCACAGAGGGACAAGACGTGGAGTACATGCGCCAAATTGCGCACATGGTGGATACCCATATGCGCGAAATCGAGGAGGACGGCCAGCGGTCTCCTCTGCAGATAGCAGTTATTGCAGGACTCAACCTGGTGGACGAACTCTTCGAACTCCAGGCTGAATATGAGTCAGTGGAGTCCGATATCGAAACGCGGACTTCCAGGTTGACGGCGTCTCTCGGACGTCTTTTTGAACAGGTAGATGCCGCCGTCGACTCAGACGGCTAAGGCTCATCTACCACCGGTAGATATGCACTACACTGGGGCCCCGGAAATATACTTACAGCCCCCGCACTAAGGGAGTCATTCCGTGGATGAGATAGTCCTCCGGATTGTATTCGTCTTAGCTGCCCTCATTTGCGGCGGTATAGCTGGTTGGTTTTCATGCGCCCAGATCCGTCGCAACCGATTGCGCGATATACAGGCTCGTGCGAGCGAGATTACAGAGACGGCCCAACAAGACGCCGAAGCGATAAAGAAAACCGCTCAGCTAGAGGCCCGAGACGAGTGGCGGCAGGAATACGAACCGTTAGAAAAAGAGCTAGAAGAGCGCAAGCGCTCTCAGCGCAACTTAGAAGACAAACTGCGCGAACGCGAGCAACAACTCGACAGTAAGTTCGATATATTAGACGGGAAGGAGCGAGACCTCCTCAAAACCGAAAAGGCGTTAGAAGAGCGCGAGCATGCTATAGAGGCCTCAGAGCACGACGTTCAAGAATTGGTGCTCCAACAGCGCAAGCAGCTCGAAGGGCTAGCCGGCATGACACAGCCCGAAGCGAGACAAATGCTCATAGGGCAGTTAGAACAGAGCGCTCGGCAACTTGCAGCCCGCAGAGTCCGCGAAATAAAAGATCACGCTATTGCCAACGCCAACTTAGAAGCCAAAGAGATTATAACCCGAGCCATTCAACGCTTCTCCAGCGAACTGGTAGTGGAAAGTTCGGTCTCCGTTGTCCCCTTGACTTCTGACGATATGAAGGGGCGCATCATCGGACGCGACGGACGAAATATACGCTCATTCGAGATGATTACAGGCGTGGAGGTAATCGTTGACGATACGCCCGGTATTGTCATGCTATCGGCTTTTGATCCTCTCCGACGCGAAATTGCCAAAAACACGTTAGACAAGCTAATCGTAGACGGCCGAATTCACCCCGGACGCATAGAAGAAGTTCATGAAAAAGTGCTCCAAGACGTCGAGGAGATGATCAGAGAGTCGGGCTCAAAAGCCGCCTTTGACTTAGGCATTCACGATATGGCAGAGCCACTATTAGAGCTGCTCGGGAAGCTCCGTTTTCACACGAGCTACGGGCAGAACCTCTTAGCCCATAGCAAAGAGGTCGGCCTCTTAGCCGGCATGATGGCGGAATCACTCGAGCTCGACATTACGCTGGCACGTCGGGCCGGCCTACTGCACGACATCGGCAAAGCACTTGGGTTCGAACAGGGCAATGATCCAAGCCAGTCTGGTGCCGCTCTCGCGCGAAAATGCGGTGAAGTGGCAGAAGTCGTTCAGGTTATCGAGACGCTCGCAAAGAACGCGCCTTCTCGCTCAACGCTTGCGGCACTAGTGGAAGCTGCCAATGAAATCTCAGTCCATCGACCAGGCGCACGCAAAGACAAAGTGGAAGAGTACACGCAGCGGCTAAATCAGATTGAAGAGATCGCCTCGTCACATATGGGAGTCCGCAAGGCGTTTGCGCTGCAAAATGGCAAAGAGGTTCGTATATTGGTCGACAGTGAAGTAGTTGACGACACCTATGCAGAACAGCTCGCCGACGAAATTGTTGGTAAATTAGAAGAACAGCTCGATCACCCCGGTCAAATTCGCCTTTCTCTCGTTCGTGAGGTTCGGGCGGTACACTACGCGCGCTAACCGTCTATGCGCATTCTCTTTACTGCCGACATCTTTGCTCAAGCCGGCCGGCGTATGGCCTCGGTGCACATTCCGGCTCTACTTCGCGAACGCGACGTCGATTTCGTCATTGCCAACGGAGAGAATGCCGCAGGAGGCTTTGGTCTGACCGACAATCTGGTCGGCAAACTGCGCAGCTATGGGGTCGACGTCATTACCAGCGGCAACCACATATGGGATCGCAAAGAGTTTGTCCCTCAACTCGACCGAGACGACCGCGTGCTGCGCCCTTTCAACTATCCGCCTGGCGCTCCAGGTCAAGGCTCGACAATAGCAGAATCGCGCAGCGGCCACAAAGTTGCTGTGCTGTCATTACAAGGCCGCACTTCAATGCCCAGCACGGACTGCCCTTTCCGCTTGGGTAAGGCCGAAGTCGAGCGCCTCCGTCAACATACCCCGATTGTATTTATAGATTTCCATGCAGAGGCGACCGCAGAAAAGGTAGCACTGGGGTGGTATTTAGACGGCCTCGCTTCCGCCATCATAGGCACGCATACCCACGTGCAAACCGCGGACGAACGCATCCTGCCGCAGGGAACGGCCTATCTAACAGACGCCGGAATGACAGGGCCGCACGATTCAGTGATCGGCGTGCAGCCCGAGCAAGCCATTCGCCGCTTTTTGACACAGGTTCCCACGCGCTTCAAGCCCGCCGAGGAAGGTGCTCGCTTCTGTGGAGTCCTTGTAGACATCGATCCCGACAGCGGCAAAGCCACACATATAGAACGGCTGCAAATAGCAGAAACCACAACTTGACCCGGCACGTAGTCCGCGCTAATGTGTTCCTCCTATGTCTGAAAACGAATTATTTACGAACGACGCCGGGGAGAGCGAAACGCGCCCACTGAGCGTTTCTGAACTCACCGGACAGATCAAAACCCTGCTGGAAGAAGAGCTCGAATCTCGCTGGGTTCTGGGCGAGATCTCGCACTACACCCACCACGGTTCAGGCCACCGCTACTTTACGCTCAAAGACGAAGATAGCCAGATAAGCGCCGTCATGTTTAAATGGCAGTCGCGCGGCCTCTCTTTCGAGCCTGAAGCAGGCATGCAGGTCTTGGTTTACGGCCACGTCTCAGTGTACGAACCCCGCGGCGCGTATCAATTCTATGCCGCGCGCATACAGCCGGCCGGCGTAGGTGAACTCGCGTTGGCCTTTGAAAAGCTCAAGAGTCGCCTAGCTGCAGAGGGCCTATTTGACGAAGAACGTAAACGACCTCTGCCAGCGTTTCCCCGCCGCGTGGGGGTCGTTACATCGGCTACGGGAGCTGCTATTCGCGACATTGCTCAAATCATGCAACGCCGCGCTCCCGGAATGCAGCTAGTGTTAGCCCCGGCACGCGTCCAAGGATACGGTGCAGCCGAAGAAATCGTGCGCGGAATTGACGATCTAAATCG
>Ga0181567_10000372_pt1 | contig 32945 bp, 22 predicted proteins | sample 101ome_14_FD_133761 | JGI IMG/M metagenome (GOLD analysis project Ga0181567, IMG submission 133761) | Coastal salt marsh microbial communities from the Groves Creek Marsh, Skidaway Island, Georgia - 101403AT metaG (megahit assembly) | ecosystem: Environmental > Aquatic > Marine > Intertidal...
AGGAAATTAGAACAGCATTTGATGTTAAAGAATCAGTAGACACATCTGAAAGTCAATTTTGGCAAGATGAAGTAGATGATTTAAAAACAGATTATCAGGATGCAAGAACAAAATACCTAGCAGACAATCCAGGTTCAACGGGTATTGACTGGATTAAAAGTGAAGAGTCTAGAAACTTAAGTGCAGAAATTAGAGATGCAGAAGATAGTAGAGATGCGGCACAAATTAATGTTACAAAAAATTACGATGCTGATGGTAATTTAACAGGTGTAACAGAATCACAATGGGATTATAGAACAGGCGAATATACAGAATTATCTAACTCACAATATCAAACATCAGACCAAGTAAATGAAAAATTTAATGGAGAGTTTGATGATGGGGCAGACGAATTAGATAATGTTGAATGGTCAACAGACGACACTACTGTAAGCGAATTTGATGATGGGGCAGACGAATTAGATAATGTTGAATGGTCAACAGACAACACTACAGTCTCAAATGTAAACAGCAGAGGTAATCCAGTTGTTGATACAGACTTCGATGACGATGGAAATATTGTTACTACATTTGCGGATGGTACAACACAAGTTCAAGACGAAAACGGTAATATAATAAGTTCAACAGCACCAACTACTGGTGAACTAGCAAACAATACAGCAAATAACGAAAATAATTATACTAATTCACAAAACATACAGAATCCGGCTAATCAACCAAGTGTTAGTGAATTAAGGAAAGGAGTAAATCCTGACGATTGGAGAGTTAGACTACGTTTAGCACCACAAAGTGACTACTTATATAACGATCCAAATCCTGGAATACTTGCACCTTTAAAAGAAACGGATGGTGTTTTATTTCCTTACACACCTGCTATTACAACATCCTATTCAGCAGGATATAGTTCTGACACCTTACCCCATAGTAATGTAAGATCAATATTTTATGGAAGAAGTACAGTCAACGATGTATTAATGAGAGCGAAGTTTACAGCACAAGATACAAAAGAAGCGAATTATCTATTAGCTGTTACACATTTCTTCAAAACTATAACAAAAATGTTTTATGGACAAGATGTTCAACGTGGCACACCACCTCCACTTGTTTTCTTAAGTGGTTTCGGTGAATATCAATTTAATGAACATCCTTGTGTTGTTAAAGATGTAACTATGGATTTTCCGGACGATGTTGATTATATCAAAGCAGGCGATGTAAATTATCAAGAAAGTAATTTTTTAGGACCCATAGACACAAATACTAAATCAAAGAATACAAGTAATTTTATTTCTAGTTCATTAAATAGATTATTTGGTAGTGGACTTAGTTTTGGTGGTTCTGCCGAAACATCAATTGAAGAAGAAATTGGAGTTAATCAGTATGCTGAAAAAGGGATTACATATGTACCCACTAGTTTGACGATAAACTTTTATCTCATTCCAGTACAAACAAGATCACAGGTCAGTAATGAATTTAGTCTTAAGGATTTCAGTAGTGGTAAATTAATTAAGAGAGGTTATTGGTAATGTATAGTGCAACAAGTCCATATTTTGAAACAACAATAAACAAGAAGGGTTTGGGTATGATGAAAAATAGAAGCATACCAAAATATAGTGACGATATAAGTTTTAAGATAACAAGTGTTTACGACAAACGACCAGATTTGTTAGCATACGATTTGTATAAAGAAACAGATTTATGGTGGGTGTTCGCTGCACGTAATCCAAATACATTAATTGACCCTTTAAATGATTTTAAAGAAGGTACAACGATACGTATTCCTAAATTGGATGTTTTAAAAGAAACATTGGGATTCTAAAATGGTACTTGGTCCAATTCCAATTATATTAAAGAAAACACCTGAGGGTGATACTCTGGGAAATTCAGCAGAAAACAATGCTGCTGCACAAGTAAACGAAGATAAGAAAGCAAAGAAAGAATCAGCACGTGTTCAATCTCCATTTATAAAAGAAGAAACTCCTGATAATGTTTCTAAAAATCCTATTAGTAAAAATACTCTAGGTGAAGATTTAAACTTAAGAATTCTAGAAAATACTAATGCAAAATTTCCACAAACAAAAACTATTGAAGATCTTGTAGGTGTAGAAGATGCAGGTTCCAGTATAAAAGATGAGACAACTACAGTTAATAATAAAGATGATGATGGAGATGTGAATCCAACACAAAATGTAGTAAACGAATCAATAGAAAATATACCACCTGAATTTTTAGAAGATATTAAATCAACGCCAAATAAATTTAAAGATTTCGCCACGATGACATACAGTGTGAGTTTGTATATGTTGGGCAAAGCACAATACAATGAAATGGTCAGCAGTGGAACAAAAAGTGTTAAGGGTTTGTATCTACTATTACAAAGTGGAGGTATCAGTAATAATCCAGCTGGTAATCATGGTGCAAAACGTAGTGAGAACTTTTTTAAAAATGACTTTTATATAGACGACATCGAAATAAAAGGCATGGTAAGTGGAACAAGTGTTGGATCAGCGCATAATTCATTTGAAATGAATTTTGTAATTACAGAGTCCCAAGGGTTAACGTTTTTAGAACAACTTCATGGTATTGTTCAAGAATACAATATTACAGAAGGTGTAAGTAAAGACCGTATAAACTATGCATCACAGAATTTCCTCATGGTTGTGCGTTTTTATGGCTATGACAAAAACGGTAAACAAATTACAGCACGTGATATTGGAATAAGTGAATCCCTTACAGACTTAACTTCAGTAAGTGAAAAGTTTATCCCCTTTCAATTTAGTAGTATTCAGTTTGCTATTGAAAATGATATTATAAGATATAGATGTAAGGCAGTTGCACCACAAACACAAATACCATTTGGTGTAGCTAACTCTACTATTCCATTTAATACTGAACTTATGGGTCAAAGTATTAAACAAGTTTTATCAGGAATAAGTGTAAACGCAAATGAAGATACAAATGAAGATAAAAGTGCAGAAGATTTAGAAGCACAAGATGAATTATTAGAGACCAATTATCAAATATCACTTGTAGATGCACTTAACACTGAACAAAAAACTTTAGTGAACAAACAAGTATACGAACATGCAAACGTTTACAAAATTGAATTTGAAAAGGACAGTGGAATTGGTACTTCAAGTGTTATAACAACGGCTGACACGACAGATTTGGATTCTACAAATATGTCACTGACACAAAAAGCCCAACAAAACTTGTTAACTAACAAAGGATTTTATGATCCAAAAACAAAACGCTTTTCCATACAAGCAGGTACTTCAATTGTACAAGCGATAGATATGTTAATAAGAACAAGTACATACATATCTGATCAACAGAATATTAAGTTTGATGAAAAGACTGGAAAGGTTAGTAAGAAAGATAAAAGTCCTGAGGTATTACAGTGGTTCAAAATAAGAACACAAGTAAAGATATTAGAATATGATAATAAACGCAATGACTATGCATACGAAATAAAATATCTTATATCAAGGTATCAAATTAATAACTTACGTTCACCATATTTTGGTCCAGCAAAGTTTAGAGGTGTACATAAGGAATACAATTATTGGTTTACTGGTGAAAATACAGAAGTAATAGACTTTAGACAAGACTACAATTATTTGTATTACCAAACTATGGGTGCAGACACGGGTGTTGCACATTTACAAAACAATGCTCGTGAATTACAAAAAAGATATTACCAACGTAATAGTAGTGAAAGTAATCAGGGTGGTAAAAACAGAGTTGCAGAAGGTGCAGCCAATGCAGCAAGTATTTTGTATTCACCTAGTGACCAAGCTTCAGCTAGTTTAACAATCTTAGGTGACCCTGACTGGATTGCACAAAGTGAATTGTTTTATAGTCCAGATAGTGTGGGAATTGGTTTAGGACCATTTATGCATGATGGAAGTGTGAACTACGATTCAAGTGAAGTTTTGTTTGCGATAAATTACAACACTCCAGTAGACTACAATGTAAGAACAGGTCTAGCGGACACAGGAACAAAAAATTTAGGTCGTGACTTAGCAAGTGGTGTTCCAGGTAAGTCAAGTATTAGTTTAATATACAGAGCGAACACTATAACTACATATTTAAGTAATGGTGTATTCAGACAAAACTTACAAGGTAGTTTAATGTTGTTTCCTACGGATGAACAAAAAGAAACAGAGACCGAAGAAATTAACGACATTATAGAAAAAACACTTGTGGAAAATCCACCAGTAAACGGAATGGTATATGATTACGATTTCGGTGAATGGGTGTTTACACAAGAACTAGATGAAAATTCAGATACGGGTGAAGACATAGGTGTTGAAACACCTACGGAAAGAGACGACTAATGGCAGATAATATTATTAAAAACAGAGGACGTACAGCAGGCTATAAACTAGACCGTGGAGGAATGGCTTCTGAAAGTGGACCCTTTATTGGGATTGTAAAAAACAATGCGGATCCAAATAGATCAGGACGAATACAAGTCTACATACAGGAATTTAGTAAACTTAGTCAAGACGACCCAACAGGGTGGAGAACAGTTAGTTATCTAACACCATATTATGGTAAAGTAGAACATAACGGAACAAGTGAAGGAACTGGTACGTTTGTTGGCAATACACACAGTTATGGAATGTGGTTTACATCACCAGACATCGGTACTAAAGTTATGTGTTTTTTCGTTAATGGCGATCCAAGTTACGGTTACTACACTGGATGTATTCCTGAGAATGGACTCACAAATATGGTTCCTGCATTAGCAAATAATGTAACTGAAATCAATATTAAAAATAAAGAAATAACTGAAGATACAAGATTTTATGATCGTGAGAAACCTGAACATAAATCAGTTATTGCAACAATGTACCAACAAGGATTACAAAACGACGCAATACGTGGTCCAATTGATAGTTCATCACAGCGTGAAAGTCCAAGTAAAGTATTTGGTATAAGCACTCCAGGTCGTCCGATCTACGCAAATGGAATGTATGACACAAATGCAAAAACAACATTAGAAAATAATATAGCAAGTGAAACTGCAGACCCCGACGATGTAAAAATTATTGGACGTAGAGGTGGTCATTCAATTGTAATGGACGATGGTGATTTGGAAGGAAGTAACCAGTTAATGCGTTTGCGTACAAGCTTAGGACATCAAATAACAATGAGTGATGACGGAGAAACTTTTTATATTACACATGCTAATGGTCAGTCTTGGATTGAATTAGGTAAAGCAGGAAACATAGATGTGTTTAGTACAAATTCTGTTAATGTGAGAACACAAGGTACAATTAATTTACATGCAGACGAAGACATAAACATCAATGCGGGTAATGATGTAAACATAAAAGCAAACAATACTTTTAATACAGAGTCTAAGGGAAATACAAACATAGGTGCTAAACAAATTGATTTAAACAAGAGTGGTGCAAGTACAACTACAACAACTTCAAACGATTATAAAGATGTTGAATTGACAGACGATGGATGGGTAGCTACCGAGAGTGACGATTTAAGTTCAATCTGTACAGTAGTTCCAACACACGAACCATATGCTAATCATGGTGTAGGAGATACTGGAATAACACCAATTGATAGAGACACATTAGATAAGCAAATTGTAACATTAATAAATAACAGTAAAGTCCAACCACCCAAATATTCATAATGGCTAACTACACAGGTTTTAGTACAATTGACAGAGTAAAAAATTTTAAACTTACTGATAAAGAATTAGTAAAAAGAGATTTTTTAAATCTTTTGCATATAAAACAAGGTGAAATGCCAAACAGACCAGAAGTTGGAACTACCATATGGAATTTTGTTTTTGAACCTAATACCGAAGATACCATAAGAAAAATAAAAAACGAGATCATGCGTTTAGCTGAACTTGACAAAAGATTAACTTTCGAAGATATCAACATTGAGTATAAACAACATAGTGTTATTGTTGAAATTGGTACGAGAATTTACCCTGATGTAAATTTAGAAGTATTAATACTTGAATTTGACGAAAGAAGTAACACAGTATCTTATTCATCATAATATACGTAGTTTTTAAATGTCATAAATAACAGAAAGTTATTTTTTAGTTAGTATGGCAACAAGTTCAAGACAAACAAATATATTTGGATTAGAAGATTGGCGTAGTTTATATAAAACTTACAACCAAGCTGATTTCCAAAGTTACAACTTTGAAACATTACGTAAAAGTTTTGTAGATTACATCAGACAAAACTACCCAGAAGATTTCAATGATTACGTCGAATCTTCGGAATTTATTGCTTTGCTTGATGTCATCGCATTTATGGGGCAAGCACTGTCATACAGACAAGATCTTAACACACGCGAGAACTTTTTAGACAGCGCAGAACGTAGAGATAGTGTTGTAAGGTTAGCTGACCTAGTAAGTTACACACCAAAACGTAATGAAAATGCATCAGGTTTTTTAAAAATTACCAGTGTCACTACAACAGAAAATATTACAGATTACAACGGAATAAATTTAGCAAATGTAAAAGTCCGTTGGAACGATAGTACTAATATAGATTGGCAAGATCAATTTAACAGTGTACTAAATGCTTTACTAATTAATAGTCAAAAAATTAATAACCCAGGAAGAAGTGCAACTATCTTAGGTATAGACACTGATGAATATACTGTCAACTTAGCAAAAAATCTAATACCTGTTATTCCATTTACTAGTAATATCAATGGAACAAGTATGAACTTCGAAGTCGTTAGTGCGACTTCAGCAAACAGTGAATCATTATATGAACCACCTCCAGTTTTAAATGGTGAATTTAACTTCCTATACAGGAATGATAAGCAAGGTTTTAACAGTGCAAATACTGGATTCTTTTTCCATTTTAAACAAGGCACATTAACAAATAAAGATTTCACAATCAATGAAAAGATTGCAAATAGAAGTATTGATGTAAATGTCGAAGGTATTAACAATAATGACATTTGGTTATATGAAATTGATAAATCAAATGGTGAGGTAATCGCTGAATGGCAAGAAGTAGAAAATATATATTCACCAAGAAGTGAACAAGAAACACAAGACGAAAAGAAATATTTTAGCACAACAAGTAGAGCAAACGATCAAATAACTTACAACTTTGGTGATGATGCATTTGGTGAAATTCCATTAGGTTTTTTCAGAACGTTTGTTCGTGTTAGTAACGGTCGTGACTACACAATAAACAAAAGTGATATCTCTGGTGTATCAATCAGTGTTCCGTATATCGGTAGAACTGGAAGAAATGAAACAGCTGTGTTCACGATGTCACTTACACAAAATGTAAGTAACTCAGCTAGTAAAGAAAGTATTGAAGATATTAAACGTAATGCACCTGCAAGATTTTATACTCAAGACAGGATGGTAAATGGTGAAGACTATAACAATTATCCATACACCGCATACAGTAGTATTATTAAAAGTAAGGCGATAGTAAGAAGTAATATTGGAACAAGTAGATATTTAGATTTAGTAGATCCTACTGGTAAGTATTCAAGTATTAATACTTTAAATAGTGATGGTGTTTTATATAAAGACACGACAGAAGATAGTTTTAAATTCAGTTTTGATGACAAGAACGATATTAATGATGTAATTAGAAATCAAATTGAACCTGTTTTAGCAAACAGAGGAACAGTACACTTGTACCATAATGAATTCACTAGAAAGTCATTAACAAGTATCGATATACAGTGGAATCAAAGTACAAGATCTACAAACGAAACTACTGGTTACTTTATGGATACATCAGGTAGTCCTTTAGGAATCGGCAAAGATTATGTAAGTGATAATAGAAAATGGATTGAAAAAAATTCATTAATTAAGTTCACGACTCCAGATAGTGACAGCAACGGTGATTACTATTTTGATGAGAACAACAGACTAAAACAAAAGAGTGAACTAAGTGCGTCGGACAAAACTGAAATCTGGACAAGTATAAAAAGTGTAACACTAGACGGAACAAACTTTGGAACTGGAGATGATGACGATGGAGTCGGACCAGTTGTTATTAGTGATTTCATTCCTACTAATGCTGTTCCAACAAGTATCATTCCTGTATTCAATACGGATTTACCTCTAAGCTTAGAACAAGACATATTAGATCAAGTAGAACTATATAACGATTTTGGATTAGGCTACAACAATGAAGATGGTGAATGGTATATTATTTCAAGCACAAATATAGAAAAGACTGGAGACTTTGATTTAACAAATGCAGGAGATACAAGTGGAACCGGTATTGACGCAAGTTGGTTTGTAAAACTTACTGCCGTAGATAATATATACACAGTTACTAATAGAACACTTAACTATTATTTCAGTAGTATTATTCAAAATAGATTTTTCTATAACAAGAAAGATAAGATTTATGATCCAAATACAGGACAAGTAGTTAATGACTTTATTAATGTTATTAAAACAAATTCAAAACCAAATAGTAATGCACAATTAAGTACTGATATTAAACTTGATATTATTGACCAACCAGTATTGTCTGACGGATTTATAAATGATTACTTAGTGGAAGTAAGTTATACAGACGACGACAATGACGGTGTTGCGGATAATCCAGATTTCTTTACCGACTTATCACCAAGTAATGGACAAGTATTTTTACAAAAAATAACTGACGCAGATAATTTGGAAAGAGAATTACCACTAGAAACTGGTAGTGTAGTAACCGACTTTACTGAAACTACAGATTCCGATTTAGCATTAAGTAGTTACAGTGAAAACCAACTTTTTTATTTTAGTAACGAAACTAACAAATTTAGAAAACTTGTAAGTGGTGAGCTAAAAGTAGTAAGTGATTTAAGTTTAAAAACAGGAAGACAAGACTTGTATTTCCAATACAGACACAATAGTGGAAATACACAAAGAATAAATCCAGGTTTAACTAATATTATAGATATGTACTTAGTTACAGAATCTTATTACAACAACTACACAAATTATGTTCAAGACACGACTGGAACAATAACAGAACCTACAAAACCAACAATTAATGAATTAACAACTGCTTATACAACTTTACAAGATAAAAAAATGTTGAGTGACAACATAGTTCTTAACAGTGTTGAATTCAAACCATTGTTTGGAGATAAAGCAAGTAGTGACCTACGTGCAAATATTGAAGTAGTCAAAGTTCCTAACACAATCATAAGTGAAAGTGAAATAAAAAGTCAAGTAGTAAGTGCTATCAACGAATATTTCGAAATCGATAATTGGAGTTTTGGAGATACATTCTACTTTAGTGAGCTGAGTGCTTTCTTACACGAACAATTGGGAACAATTATAGGTAGTGTTGTAATTACTTCAAAAGATACTGGTAAACGTTTCGGTGATCTTTACGAAATTAGAAGTGCCGCAAATGAAATATTTGTTAATGCTTTAACAGTGAACGATGTAGTTATTGTTGAAAACTTAAGTCAAAGTACACTAAACGGAAGTTAGAATGGCAAGAAATAGATCAGTAGACTTTTTACCTGAAGTCTTTAAAACAGATACTAATAAAGAGTTCTTAGCATCCACTCTTGACCAACTCGTACAAGAACCTAAACTAAAACAAATTCAGGGCTACATTGGTAATAAGTTTAAAAGCGGTGTCAATAAAGGTGACACATATCTACTTGAACCAACAGTAGAAAGATCGAATTATCAACTGGAAACTGGTGTAGTTTTTACAAATGATAATAACGACGCCGAAGAGGTTATTACATACCCAGAAATAATAGATGCACTTAAAACAAAAGGTGCCATCGTCGATAAACATGATCGATTATTCAGTAGTGAAGCGTACTGTCTATCTCCGTTTTTTGATTTTGATAAATTTATTAACCATAGTCAATATTACTGGATGCCAAATGGTCCAGACACAGTTGACGTACAAGCAACTGAGATTGATTTTGAAGATAATTACAATGTTACAATCAACGACGACTATTTTAGTTTTGACGAAGTCACAGGTGAAAATCCTACTCTAACTTTAGTAAGAGGTGGTGAATATAATTTTAACATTTCAACACAAGGTGTTTTTTATATACAAACTGAACCAGGTACAAGTGGAGTAAAAGCAAGTACACCTAATATCAGTAGTAGAGATGTATACGGAGTTTCGGACAATGGTACAGGTGTAGTTAATTTTGCAGTACCTGAATCTAATAGACAAGAATTTTATCATAATTTAACAGAAATTAATGATGTTGATTTAGTCACTATGGCTAAGTTCAATAGTATAAATGGTAAAGAATTAAGTGATGTAAAAAATATTGATGGCATCACAGACCTTGATGGAAAAACAATTGTATTTTTGGATACAACTAATGGTGATTCAGAAAGCACTGGTTGGATAATCGAACACGATTTGTTTGATGAAACACCTTACGACGATGAAGTTTATGGCAGAACAACTTACATTGATTCAATTGAGGATAGATACAGTGTTTATAAAATACAATATGTAGAAACCAGCGAGTCAACAAAGATTAGGTTAGTAAAAATAAGAGGAATTGATAACTTAACTAAATTTACCGTAGGTTACGGACAACAATATGCTGGACTAAGTTTTTACAAAAATACTGTAGGATTCTTTTCGCAAGTTCCAGTGTTAACAGCATCACAAGATGTACTTTATTATCAAGATGCAACAAACGAAGATCGTTTTGGAATTATAAATTTAGTTGATAACGTTGAGAATAACAGACTTGAAGTTGATCGAGATATTGTAGGTAAAGCAAATTACACTAGTCCAAACGGTGTTAAATTTACAAATGGATTAAAAATTATATTTCGAGGCAATGTTGAACCACCTAGTTACAAGGACAAAAAGTATTGGATTGAGGGTGTTGGTAATAGTATTAAATTAATACCTGAAGAAGACTTAATTGTACCCGAAACATATACAGTAAGTGAAACACAACCATTTGATAGTTTACTTTATGATTCAGACAGATGGGATAGTGCTTTAAATTCACCTACAGGTGTAGATTACATAACAATCAACAGAGCAAGTAATGATTTAAACTCGTGGACACGTAGTAACAGATGGGTACACAAAGAAGTAATTGAAAAAACTGCAGAGTACAATAATACTGTACCAGTATTTGATAACGACAATCGTGCAAACAGACCTATTATTGAATTTAAACCTAATTTAAAACTTTTTAATTACGGAACTGTTAGTCTAGGACCCGTTAATATTATTGATTTTGAAACAACTGACGCATTAAGTAATGTGAATGGTTCAGTAAGCCATAGTTACGATGGTTATGCATTGGTTGAAGGTTCAAAAATCATATTTGCAAACGATACGGATACAAACGTAAAAAATAAAATATATACAGTAGAAATTGTAGACCTACAAGACGACGGCGACAACGAAATCCGTTTGGTTGAAAACGACACAAGTATATTAGAAGATCATTTAGTTGTTGTAGAAAACGGCGATACACAAGGTGGAAAAGTTTATCACTTTGATGGTACAGATTGGATTTTATCACAACAAAAAACAAAATTAAATCAAGAACCATTATTTGATGTATATGATACTAACGGTGTTAGTTTCAGTGATATCACAAAATATAAAAGAAATAATTTTGTTGGATCAAAACTGTTTGCATATGGTCGTGGTGATGGTTTAAATGATAAAGTATTAGGATTTCCACTTAAGTATCTCAGTATTGATAACATTGGTGATATTGTATTTGAAAACCATTTATACAAGGATACATTTACATATGATATTACAGAAATAGTTAAAAAAGTAAGTGACGGATTTGTAAGAAATTATTCTGATAGAACAACTTATACAAAAGAAATCGGATGGGTTAAACACGTTGATGAGTTTGTTGATGATCAAATATTTAATTTTGTATATGACGGTAAAAGTTTAGTATTAGATGTATTGTTAAAAACTAATATTAATACACCTAATATAAAAATTTATGTCGATGGTGATTACATACCCAGAAGTGAATACACAGTTACACAAAATTTAACTGACAATACTACAACTGTTGTATTTAAAAACGAAATAACAAACGGCGCAGACATATACGTTCAGGCAGTAAGCGATCAGAAAAGTAATGTTGCTTATTACAGTATTCCATTTAATTTAGAAAGTAATCCATTTAACGAAAACAAAAAAGAATTCACACTTGGTACACTAAGAAATCATTACACAGAGATAGGTGTAAACTTACCAAATATCGAAGGTGTGATTAATGGATCAAATAATACTAGAGATATTTTTAATATAGAACAATATAGTCGAAATATTATTCAAAATAGTTCACCGATAGTACCGTTAGGAAAATTTTTACACAGTAAAGAATTTGATTTCTTTGAAAGCTTGGCCTTTGCTAGTAATGCCTACGAAAAGTTTAAATTAAAACTTGTAGATTATGTTAATAAAAATGATACATATGGTCTTTATGCACACGAAGTTCTTGATGATGCACTAAAAGAAATCAATGTCGGTAAGAATAGTTTGAATGCTTTTTATAAAAGTGATATGTTGCCTGGATCAACAACTCCAGTAGTTACCACTTATACTATTACAGCAATAACAACTGAGACTTTTAATACACAAGAAGTTTACGATTTCACAAAAGCAAATTCAAAAGCAATACTTGTATATTTAAATAATAATATCTTAACTAAAGATGTTGACTACACAGTCAGTACAGAAAGTGCAAACATCACAGTCTTAACTAATCTCAGTATAAATGATATTCTAGTAATAAAAGAATACAATACTTCCGTAGGATCGTATATTCCTAACACACCAAGTAAAATGGGATTACATCCAACGTATGTACCTAAGAAATATACAGACGACACATATGATACTCCTACAAATGTGATAAGAGGACACGACGGTAGTATAACGATTGCTTATAATGACTTTAGAGATGACTTATTATTAGAATTCGAAAAAAGAATCTACAATAACATTAAAGTTTCATCTGATAATTTAATTCCAATTACAGAATATGATGTAATTCCAGGTAAATTCAGAGAAACTGACTATACAGATGAAGAAATAACAAGTATCTTGAGTAAGAGTTTCTTGACTTGGATTGCATCTAACAGACTAACATACAAAACACAGGCTTATAATGCAACCAAAGAGTTTTCTTGGAACTATAGTACTGCCGGAAATAGATTAGATGCAAAAGCATTAAAAGGCAACTGGAGAGGTGTCTACAAAAACTATTTCGATACGGATACTCCACACACAACACCATGGGAAATGTTAGGGTTCTCGGAGAAACCAAGTTGGTGGGAAGAAGAATATGGTCCAGCTCCATACACAAGAGGCAACTTAGTGTTATGGGATGATTTAGAAGCGGGGACAATTAAAGATCCAAATAATACTAGAACGGACAAACGTTTTGCAAGACCACGTTTAACTGAAATTATTCCAGTTGATACAAAAGGTAACCTATTAAGTCCGTTTGAAGCAATTGTAAACAATTACAATAGTGTTGATTTTAAGAAATCATGGGTATTTGGTGATCAAGGTCCTACTGAAACAGCATGGAGAAGGTCAAGTTCATATCGATTTGCTTTACAAAGATTATTTGCACTGACAAAACCAGCAAAATACTTTTCACTTAACATAGACCGTGACTTATACAAATACGACAATGAATTAAAACAGTACTTGTTTAATGAACGATATAGAATAGATACAAGAAATATAACAACACAAACAATTACACAACCAAAAAATAGTTATATAAATTGGATTGCTGATTACCATAACAATAATGGTTGTAGTTGTGTTGAGATAAGTCAACAACTTAAAAAGACCGATGTTAGACTTTGTTATAGAATGGCATCGTTTACAGATAAAGACTTCTTAAAGATTTTTATTGATAAAAGTACACCAGGTAGCACAAATACAGGTTTACAGATTCCTGATCAAAACTATAATTTATTATTACATAAGAATATACCACTCACTGAATTGCAGTTTAGCTCTGTCATTGTTCAAAAAACGGCAGACGGTTATAGTGCATATGGACATAGTAAGACACAACCGTACTTTGAAATTTACAGAAGTATTACGGACAGTAAAGGTGAAGTGATTGGTGATTACATTATTCCAACAAGTTTTGCTAAAACAGTAACAACTGTTCCATATGGTTATGTTTTCACAAGTAAAGGTGGTGTAGTAGACTTCCTTGCAAGTTATGGTGCTTTCCTTGAAGACAAAGGGATGGTGTTCAGTTACCAAGAAAACGGTACTTCTGTTAATTGGGGTCAAATGGCACAGGAGTTCCTTAACTGGGCAGCCAGTGATTGGAGTGTAGGTGCTATCATTAATCTAAATCCAGGAGCAATACAGTTAGAATTTAATAAAGAACTTTTAGTCGTAGATGATCTCACAAAAAATCACATTGATGCATTAGACCAAAATGGTATTCCACTGAACCAAGAAGATTACGTAGTTACACGTTTGGATAATTTGTTTAGAATTCAGACGATTAATAATAAATCAATAAACTTATTAAAAATTAAATCTATTAGTTACGAACATTTATTAGTCTTATACAATACAAGCACTTTCAATGACTTAATATATGAACCGATGACTGGTTCTAGACAACAACGTTTGCGTGTTATAGGATTCAATACTTATGAATGGAATGGGTTGTTAGATGCACAAGGATTTATACTTAACCAAGACAATGTAGAAGAGTGGCAAGAAGACAAGTATTATGCAATGGGAAGTATTGTTAAATACAAAAATTCTTATTGGAGTAGTGTAAAGAAATTAAATCCAAAAACTACATTTGAGTTCAGTGATTGGAAAAAAATTAATTACAAAAACATTAAGAAAGGACTACTTCCTAATATAGCCAACAAAGCCGATCAGATTACACAATACTATAACAAGAAAACAACAAACTTGGAATCCGATGTTGATTTACTAGCGATGGGTCTGATTGGATACAGACCAAGAGATTATCTTAATGCATTGGATGATGTTAGTCGTGTAAACTTTTACACAAGGTTTATCGGTGACAAAGGAACAGTTGAAAATGCGGAAGTATTTAAAAATATTAAAATTGACAAAGAAGTAACGGACTATGATTTGTTCGAAAACTGGGCAATAAAAGAAGCAACGTTCGGTAATAGTGCCAATAGAGTCTTTGTAGAATTAGAACTTAACAAACCAAAACTAGAAAATAATCCTGCAATAGTTGAAGTCGTAAATGACCAAACAAAAATTGAAGTATTTGAAGGAACTACTGCAGACGCGAGTTATACTGCAGACACAACTGAATATACAGCAGATGTTGACAGAGTTGTAGAAATTATAAGAAATCCAGTTTCTAAAAAACATCAAGTGATCGATGTCAGTGACATATACAATCAATCTACGACACATACAAGTAGTAACATATATCCTGTACGTACAACCCAATTAACAGATACTAATTTACCAACCGCTGGTTTTGTAAACACAAATGATGTTGATATAGCATTGTTTGAAAAAACAGATTTAAATGGCACTAGTGGAATTGTTTTCTTGAATAAAATTACTGAAGGCACAACTATATGGGTTGCCAAAGATAATGTTTATGACTGGAATGTATATAGAGCAGAACAAGTAGGAAACATTAAATCAATTACTGAAAATGACACAGGTGTACTAACTGTGGTCTTTTATGATGCACATGAGTTAGCAACAAATGAATGGTTAGTTATACAAGATTTAAGTACAGAAGTTAATGGTGCATATAAAGTAACTAAAGTTAATAGTACAACTGAGTTAGAAATTTCTAATAGCATTGAGACAGCCTATGTTCAAGTAACATCTGATGCAGATATTATCACAACTGATACAATATTATATAAAGCCGACCATACAACTGGAAGTACTTACAGATTAGTAAGTATCAGAACAAATTCAGTTGCTGATTTAAGTAGTGGTCAATATGTAAGTTTACCAAACGATTCTTTTGCATGGATTGATTACAATAATAATGATAAACCAGCAGTTTATAAGAAAGTGGACGGAGTGTGGACACAATATAGAGAACAACAAGAAAGTGTAGATGTTACCCTTTTTAATAAAGCACTTCTATACAATAAAAACACTAAGATCAAAGTAAGTAACTTAGATTATATTGATCCTTTAAATGGAAAGTTGTTAGGTGATGCGCAACAGAATATAAACTATATCACAATGCAAGACCCAGCAGTATATACTAATGGTGAAAATACTGGTGGAATATTGTGGGCAGAAAATCATGTAGATGAAATATGGTTGGATACAACCAACGCAAGATTTTTGGATTACTTGGCAAGTGACGAAATATATGCAAGTAAAAACTATGGTAATTTATTTCCAGGAAGTACAGTTACAGTTAAACAATGGGTAAAAAGTACTTTACCTCCGTCACAGTACACAGGTGATGGTGATGTAATCGACACAGTAAATTACACACAAGTATCTAGTATCAATTCGGCAAATACAATTGTTCAGTATTATTATTTCTGGGTAACTAATGTAAGTTCTGTCAAAGGTGATAAAACCTTAAGCACAAACACAATTAGCAGTTACATACAACAACCTAAACAAAGTGGAATTCCATACGTTACATTTATAAATTCTGGAACTGTAGCATTATATAACTGTAATAAGTATCTACAAGATTCTATTTTACATTTAGGTTTTGAGAAGTTCAAAAGTCAAAACAACGTATTCAATGAATTTAAATTAATAAAAGAAAATAATAAAAATTCTTTCTTAAGTGATTCGACGTATTTAAAACTTCAAGATAGTTTGATTGGTGGTAACACTATTGGTTTAGCAGTACCTGATCAAAAATTAAGTCCTGTATTACAGACTGGAATAAGTTTTAGACCTAGACAGTCGATGTTTGTAAACAGATTAGATGCACTAAAAGCATACTTGACTTATGTAAATGATGTATTAAAAACACAAATAATTTCTACAAATAAAAAGTTTGATAAACTATTACTTAATGAAGCAATACCAGGTGAAAGTGAAAACGAATGGAATAAGAAAGTAAAAGACCTAGAAGAACTAAGTTACCAAAATATAACAACTGTAGATATAGGATACAAATATCTTGTCGAAACTAATTCTGATTATTATGGTGGTTGGAGTATTCACGAAGTAGTTAGTGGTCCTAAACTTGAACTTGTTAGACTACAATCTTATGATACAACAAGGTCTTGGAGTTACATAGATTGGTATGCTGATAGTACTATTGAGAACGCTATATTTGATGCTATAGTCTCTAACACAAGTAAACTTACATCTACTGTTGTTGAGGATGGCAAATACATCAAAGTAGAGAGTAATAGTGACGGTAAATTTGAAATTTATCAATACACCAATCAAAATTACATAAGAGTAGGTCTAGAAGACGGAACAATTGCGTTTAATGAGTCGTTATGGAGTGGAAATTCTACACAGGACAATATAACAGTAGATAGTAGTATATTCACAACGGACATTATCTACAATACAGTTGACACTGGAACCAATGGCAACGAATTAAGAAATATTATTAAAGCTATTAATGAAGATCTATTTACTGGTGATCTACTTATCGAACGTAATAAGAGTTTAATAATACTGTTTAACTACATATTACAAGAACAATCAAATATTGATTGGTTAACAAAAACAAGTTTTGTAGATGTCGAACAAAAAATAAGAAAATTAATCGAATACAAGAGTTATAAAAAAGACGATCAAATCTTTTTACAAAATTACTTAAACGAAAGTAAACCATACCATACTACGATTAAAGATTTCTTACTAAAATATGATGGAAACGATCAATATAATACCGACACTATCGACTTTGATTGCCCTTCATATTTTGATTCAACTTTTAACAAGTATATAAGTCCAGTTTTAGATTACGATGGTGTAATTTTAAAATCTGATCAAAGTAACTTTAACGAAGATGGTATTGGACTTAAAGAAACGAATTACAATATTTGGGAACTAACTCCGTGGAATAATTGGTTTGACAATAGATTATTGTCGATTAAGGAATTCAAGATTGTAAATGCTGGAACTGACTATACAGAAGTACCAAAAATTATAGTAACTGGTGGCGGTGCCACTACACAATCAACAGCAGTTGCTAGAATTAATAATAGTGGTAATCTAACACAAGTAACTTTAGTAACTAATGGTTCCGGTTATTTAACAACACCAACAATTACTGTTCAAGGAAACGGAATAAATGCAAAAGTAATTCCAATTTTAGAAAACAAGACTGTTAGAACAATTGACACCACACTTAAGTTTGATAGATTGGAATATGATTACACAGTTGTTGATTGGACAAAGAACACAACGCTTAGAACAACAATAGACGATACAAGTGTTACTGTGGATGTAGATACATTAACTGCCGATTCATATGACGCTGTGTATGAATCAGGTCAATTAGTGCGTTATGAAAACAAAGTTTACACACATAATGTTACACGTGCATTTAAAGAAAAATTCTTACTAGACGATTTTACAAAAGTGGATAGTAACACATTGAACTCTACGGATAGAACAATGGGTTACTACACACCTACAGTCGATATGGCAGGTTTAAATTTACCTATGTTAATCGATGGAATAGAATATCCAGGTGTACAAGTAAAAGATCTTGAATTTACTGATACGACATCTAGTTTAGATAGTGAATTAAAGTCAGCTTTTGTTGATTTGTATGTTGGAACAAACGCAAGTGATATAATCACAAACGGTGGTGAATTCATAGATCAGTATTCAAGTCACAGTCCTGAAGAACTTACACCAGGTTCTTGTTTTGATACATTAGATCTTAAGGTCCATACAAGACCTGGATATGATTATAGAGATAATGGACACGGTTTTGCAGCAGATTATATTCGTCATACTTACACAACTGCTGGAACAAACACATTTACATTTAAGAATGTCGTTGAACATCCAATTAGTGTAATTATTATTAACGGCACAACAGGTAGAAGATTACACGTTGACGAGGATTACACAATTGATTGGACAAACCAGACAATAACAGTAATAGACAATGCGTTTGATCAGGATATTATACAAATCAACGTTTACGAGATTGGTGGTGGAAATCAATTATATAGAAATACTTACAACGGAGCAGAATTTGGTAAGCAATTAAACATTCCAGTAAACGTACAGGAAATATATGAAATTTTAGTTACAGTAAATGGTGATGTATTAGAATCGGGTTATTCTTCTACTGCCGATGGAAAGTTAACAGTTGATAACACACTAACCACCGCCGATTCATCTGTAACAGTAGACAAGGTATCTACAGTTGAAAATTCAATAACAACCATTACATTTACAACAAACTACAGTACAAGTGACTTTATTACTGTAACTGTATTTGGTTTTGATGGTGAAAACTATGACTGGAGTTATCCAATCAATAGTCACTATGATCCGTACACAGTAGATACTACAAAAACAACAGCAGACATAACAACTTTAACAGTAGATAGTGAAGGATTTAATTTAAGTAATGATGTATACATTAATGGAAGAAATAAGATGTGTGCTATTGTTGAAAATAATGGATACAGACTGCGTCCACCAGAAGGTGTACGTTATGATGGTGATGGTTTAGAAACAGACTTTAGACTTTCAACTACAGGTGATATAGACCATACACTTGTTTCAAACAGTGAGATAGTTGTATTTGTTGGTAACGAAAAACAGACATTATCAACAGATTACAATGTTATAAGTGTAGTGGACGGAAGTACAACATACAAGGAAGTTAGTTTTACAACCGCACCTGCAAATGGAACAATTGTTGATGTATATACAACACATGCAGCTGACTACACGATAGATGATGCTGGAATCTTAAGAATAGATTCTAGTGTTGGAGTTGTTGGAAATGACCACATAGAAGTTACAACTTTTAACGATACTGATCAGCAAGATTTGTTAACTAATGTGTTTGTTGGTCCTACAACCGTGACAACCCCTATTATAGAATTGTTTGACAGTGGTGCATTTGATTCGGTTGGATTTGATTATGTTAGTACATCCGCAAGTGACACTAACTTGTTTGATGTTGGTAGAGATATTTCTAACGACAATAGACTATGGGTAACTGTCAATGGTGAATTCCTGTTAGCAGATACAGATTATTATGTGTCAGGAACTAAAATACTAATAGCAGGAACTTTATTAAGTCCTACTGATGTAGTTGTTATTACAAGTTTCACAAGCAACTTGGTTCCAGATGCAATCAGTTTTAGATGGTTCAAAGACATGAATGGTAATGTAGCAATGTATAAGATGGATGATTACCACATAGAGAAATTAAAGTATGACGTCACAGCAGATGCAGATATCATGTATTTGGAAAACACTGCCAATATGCCAGTTCCAAACTTGACACTTGGAAACTTTGGTATTGTAATGATAGGTGCAGAACGTGTCACATACAGAGAATTAGACACAGTAAATCACACAATAAGTGGATTGCGTAGAGGTACTGCCGGCACAGCAGCGGCACCGCATACAAAGGGCACACAAGTTGAAGATTTCAGTAGAAAACACTTAATTGAGAATACTGAAAAAGAGAGTATTACGTTAGGAAGTGACACATCTACTTCAAGTTATGTTGGTGATTCGATATTTTATGCTTCAGGATCAAATACTGCAAGCAATGGTATTGCACTACAAAATCAAACAACAACACAAGCAAACTTTATTAAAAACGTAAACATTTAAATGCATAAATAGTGATATGAATAATGATAAGAAAGCACAAGCACAAAAACCTAAACCCAACGAGGCAGGGGCAATAAGTGTTGAAGCACATTTAAAAATATTTGATCCAAATACTGAGAAAGTATTTGTTAATAAAAGAAGTTAATTATGAAAGAGAACTTACAACCCCAAGTACAAGGATTTTTGAAAATATTTGATCCACAGACAAATGAAATATTTTTCGAAGGAAAAAATGCAATACACTTTGAAAATATGAGTGAGGCTTTGGCACAAAGTTTGGCAAACAAAGGATTAGGATACATTTATCAAATGTCTTTTGGAAATGGAGCAACAAGTGTAGATCCTACAGGAATTATTACATACTTACCTGCAAATACAACAGGACAAAATGCTGATTTATATAACGAAACTTTTCAAAAAGTTGTCGATGACAATTCATTAACAAACACGGATACAACTAGAAATAATTTAACTGTTTTGCATACATCAGGAAAAGTATATACTGATATTTTGGTTAGTTGCTTACTTGATTATTCAGAACCAACTGGACAACAAGCTTTTGATAATTCAACAGATTTAAACGGAGAATTTGTATTTGACGAATTAGGACTAAAGACTTGGAATGGCTCGGCGAGTGATTTACGTTTAATAACACACGTTGTTTTTCATCCAGTACAAAAGGCACTTAATAGACAAATTCAAATAGATTACACAGTTCGTATACAAACACTTACTAATCTAAGTACAACGTAGGGATAAAGTATGGCATTCGAAATTAATTTTACAAATGGACGAGTAGCAAAACTTGTAGAAGATGGAATCGTTGATGATACATATAGTGTCAAATTAGTAGGTAAAAATGTAACTGCATATGGAGAAGTTATTGCAGAAAATTTTATTAAATTATTAGAAAATAGTGCCAACACAGTTTCACCTACAAACCCAATAGCTGGTGAACTTTGGTTTAATACTAAAAATGAAGCAGTTGATAATATTCCTAGTAAAAGTGTTGGTGTATATGATGGCACTAAATGGAAAATATTAGGTGCTGTAAGTGTAGCGACAACTGAACCTACTTTACCATTAGAGGGTGACCTATGGTATGACACAACTAATAACCAATTAAAAGTTTATAATGGAAGTACATTCCAAGTTGTTGGACCTGATTATTCATCTGTTGACGGTAAAAATGGTCCGATAACAGAAACAATAGCTGACACGGGTGCAACCAATCATATTGTTACAAAAATTTATTCTGCAACAGAAGGTGCTCCGGGTTCTACAAAAGTTTTAGCAATTTCAAGTAAAGACGCCGAATTTACTCCTGCTGAAACGATTGCCGGTTTTAGTACAATTAAACCAGGTATCCAATTGTCAAGTACAATAAGTGATGCACAATTTACAGGAAGTGCTAGTCAGTTTGGCGGTTTAGAAACTACCGACTTCTTAAGAGCAACTGCCAATGACACAACTTCAGGTACACTTGGAGTTTTAAACGATAGTGGATTAACAATAGGTGTTGATAGTGATCTAACAATATCAATAAACGGCGATAATGTAAGTATAGAAAATACAACCTCAGACGGTGATATTAATTTTGATGTCAGTGTAGGTGGAATTGCCACAACTGCTATGACAATTGATGGTACAACAGGATTAACAACGGTCAGTGGTGACCCAACAGCTGCACTAGGTGTTGCTACAAAACAGTATGTTGACTCGGCAGAATCTGATGCAGAAAGTAACGCAAACACATATACTGATACAGCTGAAGCAAATGCGATATCTTCTAGTAATACATACACGGATAATGCAATAACTAACTTAAAAAATAGTGCTAGCAGTGGATATGATACATTGGGTGAAATTGAAACTAGAATTGGAGAAGTTAGTACAGCGAGTACAAGTGGATTAGCACTTAAGGTTGATAAAGCAGGTGACACAATGACTGGTGCATTAACATTAAGTGGAGCACCCACAAGTGACTTACATGCCGCAACCAAAAAGTATGTGGATGATTCAATGAAGTCTCAAACAATTTATATGAGTCTAGATACTAGAGGTCTAACAAATTCCGGAATATCAAGTTTATTAAACACTTTAGCACCTCCAGCTGATCTACTACCAGGAACGAGAGCACATATTGCTGGTACATCACAAAACGTGACATCTGTAGTGACAACTACGTCTAGAAATTTTATTGGATATGGTGCTTTTCTTACTGGTGTTACAGTTACCTCAACTGTAAACGATCCAGGTAGAAATAATTACTTAGTATTTCAAGTTAACATAACAGGTGGTTCTTGGGAATATGTATCAGGTTAAACAAGTAGAAAACTACTGCACAAACGTTGACGAGATAATTAGTTTAGCAGAAAAATATTCTGACTTATTTTCAAATAGAACAAAAAACGACACATACGAATTTAAAACAAAGTATGGTGTTAGTCATATGAAAAGTATGTTTGGATTTAATATGCCAAAAGATTTAGAAGAAGCAGTATGGAAAACTGTTCCAGATGATAAACGATTTGCACATAGTGTAACTTTAAACAAGTACGAACCTGGCGATTATTTACCAAGACATAGGGATTCAATTGGTAGTTATTGGAAGTTTAAATTAGTATTTTTAAGAAGTGATAAACCCCACTTCAAATGGTATGACGAAAATAATGTAGGTCATTATGTTGATGAAATACCAGGTGCGTATTTAGATATGCCAATAACATTAGAACATGAAGTAACAAAAATAGAAGAACACGAAAAACCAAAGTTTAGTTTAGTTTTTGCGTGGGGAGAATAAAATGGCGTTAGAGACAAAACATTTAATTTTTATAAAACCAACAGGCAAACTTGTTGCCATGATGCCTGGAGATACTGACATCAGTAATATTGACTTATCTAAGTTTGACACAAAGACAGTAGAGTTTGATCAAGAAGCAGGTGAATATTACAATGGTGATTATGAAACTGGTAGTGTTCAGAGTAGAGACGAGAAACCCTTAGTTCAAGAAAATACACTCAAATATAATACGAATGTCAAGATATTGAATGAATATTCAATACACAAACAGTTGTCTATTATTATAGATATGTTAGATAAATCAGATATACCGAACACAGATGCATTTACTGAAATGAAAAAATTTATCGACGATGCTGTTATTGATTTAAAAGAAAAGACAGAAGTTTATAAAAATAATCCAACTGCTTATACTTTTGTTTCTTCAGATGAAGATGACGAACACATAACTGCAGTTCAATCGTTTGAATAAATACAACTATAAATATATAAATATACAAATACAATAAACATTTAGAATTATGGCATATACAATCAATAAAACAAACGGAAGTGTTTTCGCTACAATTGCGGATGGAACAGTAGATAACTCAAGTTCAGTATCGATTATTGGTAGAAACTATTCAGGATATGGCGAATTCTTGGGTGAAAACTTTATCAAATTGTTAGAAAATAGTAGTAATACTGCAGCACCAGCTAGTCCGTTACAAGGTCAGTTATGGTATGATTCAGGTAATGATGTATTACAAGTATATGATGGTTCTCAGTGGAAACCAATTTCTGGTGTAAATGCAACTGGAACAGAACCAGCATCCGGCAATGTTACAGGTGATTTATGGTTAGATACAGACACAAATCAATTATATGTTTACAACGGTTCTTCGTTTACTCTAGTAGGTCCTGATGTAGGTGATACAACACTTGCAGGTGACTTAGACATAAACGGAAACGATATTACTGGTACAGGTGATATTAATATAACAGGTACAGTTACGGCTTCGGGCGGATTTACAGGTACTGCAACAGATTCGGATTCATTAGGTGGAGTTGCAGCAGCTAACTACTTAAGAAGTAATGCCGCAGACACAACATCTGGTACATTAGGTGTGTTAAATGATAGTGGATTAGCAGTTGGTGCAGATAGTGACTTTACAGTTAGTGTAAGTGGTAGTGATGTAACTGTAAAAAATGTAACATCAGATGGTGACATTATTTTCAATGTTAACGATGGTGGTAGTGATACAGAAGCAATGCGTATTGACGGTGCAACACACTTAGTACTTGTTGCGGACGACCCTACAGCGGCTTTGGGGGTTGCGACTAAACAGTATGTTGATGATTCTGTAAGTGGTAGTGGATCAGCAGCGTTGCAAAGAGACGGTAGTAATTCAATAACTGGTGATATTTTACCTGATATTACAAATACAAAAGATTTAGGATCAACAACTAAAGTTTTTCAAGGTATATATGCAACTACATTTTATGGTGAATCAACCTCAGCACAATACGCGGACGTTGCAGAACGATTCCATGCTGATATGGTTATGGAACCAGGAACAGTAGTTGAAATGGGCGGATTATATGAAATTACATCTGTCACAGAGGATTTAACGAATAATGTGTTTGGTGTAGTATCAACTAAACCAGCACACTTAATGAATGCAGGAGCGGGTACAGATGAAACACACCCAGCAATTGCAATGAACGGAAGAGTTCCAGTTAAAGTAATTGGAAAAGTAAACAAGGGCGATCGACTAGTTTCAGCAGGTAATGGATTTGCAAGAGCGGCAACAGCCGAAGAAGCAACTGCATTTAATGTAATTGGTAGATCTTTAGAAAATAAAGACACAGACGGCGAGGGAACAGTCGAGGCAATAGTGAAGGTCGTTTAGACCTAACGCCGAGTTAATAACTTGACGTGTTTTAATAACTAAACTATAAGGAAGAAAAAAATGGCATATACAACAGGCGATACTATATTAGATGATCACTACAATGGTTTTGTAGCATCAATTAATAGTATATGGGGATCTGGATCTGGAGCGGCTGGTTATGGACAAACTAGTACGTTATCTACAGTAAGTGCAGGTTCAACAATAACAGCTACTCAGTGGGCAAACTTGTTTTCGAGAGTTACAAGTATAGCAAATCATCAAGGAACTTCAATTACAGCATTAACTAATCCATCAGCAGGTGATTCTATTGATGCAAAGGCAAACTTAGATGCTAATATTACAAGTTTACTTAATAATAAATTAAATGCGGCAAGTACTGGAACAGATTCTACATCTACAAGATCAGGAACAAGTACATGGTACACAACAACTACACAAGAATTTACAATTGATTTTGGTAGTGATAATGAAGCACGCTATTATTTCAACGCCGGCGGACAACTAAGAATGTCTAGTTCACGTTCAGGTGGAACATCAAATAATAAAAACACAGAATGGACAGATTTATGTGGAGACATTGGTACAGTTGTTTTATCAGGGGGTAGTGCAAATGCAGTTATTGATGGTGTGACTTATTCTGGTACTGATAAAATTGGCGGTGGGGGCGCAACACCAACAATTGCCGACAATACAGGATTTCATGATTTAACAACATCATATGTCAGTATTTTTAAACAATTTGCGGATACATCACCGTACACATCAAACTACATTGAGATTTCTGCGAAATATAATGGCTCAGGAACAGTTAGTATTAAATTTGTTTATCAGGATGCTGCTACAGATACAACTACTGATTCAGTGGGTGTTGCATTAACACAAGATAGAGTAGACGGTACATTAACATCTACAGTAGTTCAAAGACAACCTGAAACTACATACCTTACTGATACTTGGGGTGCTGCTCCATCAGTAACATCAACAAATTCACAATCTTAATTTAGGTTAAATTGAATTTTACAAAAAAGGGCTTCGGCCCTTTTTTATTCTATAATTATAAGCATGAATGAAATTTTAAAAAATGCTAAAGTTAGGTTTGACCATAACCAAAATAAAAAAATCTTAAAAGAAAAATACGAAAGTAAAATGATGTTCGCACATAACGGTGGTATGTGGAATGCAGGCCCCTTACTTATCACTACGCTGAATACATTTGAGGATGATACTATTGTATTAGAAGATTTATATAACAATCCAATTCAAGTTAACAGAATAGAACTTTTGACAGAAGCAAAACAACGTTGGCAAGAACAAATGAATGGTTGGTTAAATGAATTTAATCAAAACTCAAGACAAAGATGAATTGTGGTGTCATATTATTTGCATTTAACAATGAAAAAACTGACTACGTCAAGTTAGCAAACGCAAGTGCTATAAGAATTAAGAAGTGGTTGGATTTACCTACCACAGTTGTAACTGATAACCCAGTAACTTTTGAAAACTGTTTTGATAAAGTAATCATAATAGATAAACCTAACTATGGCACACGTGTTTTTTCTGATTATGATGCACGTGTTAATTGGTATAACTTTAACAGATACAAGGCATACGAATTAAGTCCGTATGATAGAACATTATTACTAGATGCAGATTATATTGTTAGTAGTAACGACTTAAAAAAGTTATTTGATACTAATAATAGTTTTTTATGTCATCGTAATGCTTTTAATTTAGTGGACGAATCATTAACAGTTTCAAATTACTTTGGTTTGTTTAATATGCCTATGTTTTGGGCAACTGTAGTTTATTTTAAAAAAGACATAGTTGCTAAAAGTATATTTGATAGTATGAAAATGATTCAAAACAACTACGAACATTATTCAAACCTATATCAGTTTACAAAACATCCTTACCGAAATGACTATGCATTAAGTATAGCACTTAATATTAATAGTGGACATTTCATAAACAGTAAAGAATACACTATACCTTGGGATTTAGCATCAGTTGTACCTGAAAACAAGATTGTAAAGATTAATGAAAATTCGTTCGAAGTCTTTTACAAAGATAATTTAAGGGTAATTGTTAAAGATAAAGATTTACACATTATGGGTAAAAAATATCTAGAAGAAATATATGAAATTTGAAGACGAAAAAGGTTATTTAATTGTTGCAAGTAATAACTCCGATACAGATTATGTACTTTGTGCAAGGGTATTAGCAAAAAGTATAAAGAAACATATGCCAGATTCTAAAGTATGTTTACTTACTGATAAACTAATCGAAGATGACACGTTTGATTACATTAAAACGTTTCCATATGGAGATGTATCTAGTTCTGATTGGAAGTTAGATAATGATTGGCAGTCATTTTATGCTACACCCTTTAGAGAAACTATAAAAATTGAAGCAGATATGCTTATCACAAGTGATATATCACACTGGTGGGACATATTACGTCATAGGGATGTAGTAGTAACAACATCTTGTAGAGATTTTAAAGGAAATATAAGTGAGAATAGACACTATAGAAAGATATTTGATTTAAATAATCTTCCTAATATGTATAACGCAATAACATATTGGCGTTTCAGTCAAACAGCAACTGATTTTTTTAAATTAGTAAGAACAATATTCGAAAATTGGGATGATTATAAAACACTTTTAGTAGGTGCCAACGATGAAGAAGCAACAACTGATGTTGTGTATGCTATTGCTGGAACATTACTAGGTGTTGAACAAGTAACATTACCTAACGATGTTATTAGTTTAGTACATATGAAAAGTAAAATTAATAATATCACTTGCGATGATTGGCGTAAGCAACTTGTATGGGAAGTTACTGATAAAGAATTTAGAATTAATACAGTAACACAACAATATCCAGTACATTATCACATTAAAGACTTTGCTAAGGACTTGGAGAACATATATGTCTGATGCATTTTTTGAGGCATTAGCAAATGCCAATTTTGAATTAGATAAAATTGTAGAAGAATATTTTTTGTATTACGATGACAACGGAGACCCTATTTGTTATAGTCCAAAAAAATTAGATAACAAAAATAAATTTATCGAAGTCGATAAAGAAACATATACGGTAGGTAGATACGATATAAAAGTAATTAACGGTAAGCTTGTGTTTCCGTCTAAGTACATATACAAAAAATTAATACCAGACGTTAATGGACCAATCACTTGCTGTAAACGTGATGTAAGTATTATTTGCGAGGACGGTCATAAATGGGGAATAAAACAATATGAGTAAATTGGTAGATATAGCCGACTTAGATGTTATATACCTAAGTTATGATGAACCACAAAAAGAAGAGTTCTGGGTAAAAATTAAAAACATGGTACCATGGGCAGTTCGTGTTGATGGAATAGACGGAAGTGATGCAGCACATAAGGCAGCAGCCGATGCAGCACAAACAGATAGATTTATTTTAATTGACGGAGATAACTTACCTAATCCTGAATTCTTTAATCTTCAACTAGATATAAAAGATGAACAATACGAAAAAGCAGTATTTCGTTGGAGAGCCAAAAACGTTATTAATGGTTTAATGTATGGAAATGGTGGATTGAGTTGTTGGACTAAAGAATTCGTCTATAACATGAAAACACACGAACATAGTGAAGGTGATGACGAAACAAATGTAGAATTTTGTTTCGACCCACTGTATTGGCCAATGCACGATTGCTACTCTGTGACTTATCCCAACGGTTCGGCATTTCATGCCTGGCGTGCTGGGTTTAGAGAAGGTGTAAAAATGTGTTTAAACAGAGGTGTGAAACCTACTGCGATTGAATTTAAAGACTCTGTACACAAACGTAATATGGATCATTTGTCTATATGGCAAAACGTAGGTTCAGATGTTGATTACGGTAACTATGCAATACTAGGTGCGCGTATGGGTACATTTAGAACTATGTTACAAAATTGGGACCACACAGAAGTACAATGGTTTCCTAATTTAAAAGCAATATGGGAAACAGAAGTTGCAGTTATACCTGAAGAACAAATTATCAATGCAAGTATACAAATAGGTGAAGCATTAGAACAACAGTTAGACTTACCTTGTTTTTATATGGAACCAAAACAAAGTAAATTTTTTAAACAACATTACATGAATAATTGGCAAAACTTAGGACCAACCGTTAAAGAGATGGAAGTAATTAGACGAGTAGAGGGATGGTAAAAATACTGTATGCAGAATCTATTGTCACACAGGTCTGTAATTTAGTATGTAAGGGTTGTTCAACCTATAGTGATTTACATTACAAAGGTTATAAAACTTGGGAAGAAGGTCGTAAAGAAATTGAACCCTGGTTATCACGGGTAGAGTTTGAACATTATGGGTTAATGGGTGGTGAACCATTAATTAATCCACGCATCAAAGATTGGTTATATGGCATAAGAGAATTAATGCCAGATACCACAATACGGTTTCCTGTCAATGGAACACTGTTACACAAACACTATGATGTACTTGATGTATTACACGAAATAGGAAATGTGATATTTAAAATAACGGTACATAAAGAAGATGTACAAACAGAAAAAAACATTAGATATGTTTTTGACAATTTTAAGTGGAGACCTATTAGAGAATTTGGATTAGATAGATACGAAACAACAAACGGATTTAAGTTTCAAATCAATAGACCTAAAGAGTTTTTTATGACATTTCAAAATGATTATACAGATGCAAAACCATACGATAGTAATCCAATTGAAGCATTTAAAGTATGTCATCAAAAACAATGTCCGCTGTTACACAACGGAAGAATATATAAGTGTAGCACAAGTGGATTAATGAAAGATGTATTGGGTAGGTTTGATTATCCTAACCGTGAACTGTGGGAACCATATTGGGACAATGAACACAATGGCAGTATTGGACTAGACTCGAGCGATTATGAATTAGGTTTGTTTGTAAACAACATCGAACAACCACACGCAACTTGTCAACAATGTCCAAGTGAATTGGATTTAATAAGATTGGATCATAGACAAACTGTAGAATTTAGAAAAGATGTACTATGAAATTGATGTAATTAAAAAGGCAGAGGGTTGGTAAAGTAGTAAATACATCATGTATTTTAAGAAAAAACATTTAGATATAGACTATTCGCAGTTTGTTAATGCAGACTTTAGTACACACGAAGGATCTTGTATTGTACACCAAACAACAGAATGTGCCGATATTCACGAGGCATATGGTGGATTTCCGGATTCTTATAGTTACGACAATACTAGAATTAATCAGTTGTGGTATGATAACACACAAATTGATTACAATGACTTAGGACAAAAATTAGGTATGGACGTTGTGTCTGTAAGTGCTATTAGACAAAGACCTGGTTGTGTTATACCGTTGCATAGAGATATGTTTTATCAAATTACAAAACGTTTTCCAGATGACCAAAGATTAAAAGTACGTGCTAATGTACATTTAGAAGATTGGAAAATGGGACACTTTATTCAGTATGGTGATGAAATTTTTACACATTGGAAAGCAGGAGATGTATTAATATGGGATTCAGAAGTTTGGCATTTAGGTGCTAATGCAGGTTTCAACGATAAATTTACATTACAAATTTCTGGTTTTTTATTAGATGCTGATTAATGTCAAGACATCCGACAGTATAGTATGGAATAAAGCCGAAGTATTCAGTGCTATTACAAGTGCTATGTACAACAACGAACCAATAGTATTTGATTTTTTAGGTGAAGGTCCATCTTACAATACATTAGGTTTAGAAGAATATATACAAAGTCAATCAAGAATATTTGATTACGATATTCTTAACAAAATAGAAATCAAAACTTATAATTCAATTGAACATTGTGCTTATAAGTTAGAGATAAATTTTCCATATCATTTAGTAGATAACACATTTGAATACAATGCTGATATTACAAAAGATAAGAAACTAAGACATTTTGGTCTATTTGTTGGCAGAGGCACAGCACCAAGATTATATTTAAGTTCGTATTTGTACTCTAATTATAAAGACGAAACATTACATACAAACCATTTGGATTTAGAAGATGAATTTTATAGTTCAAACTTAAATCTAGAAAGACTAATACACGAATACAACATAAGAGATGTAGAAACAATTTCTAAATATATAGAACAATGTCCAATAATAGAAACGAAAACAAATATAGATAAATCTTTGGATTTAAACCCAGCACAGCAATTATTACAAAACGATAAAGATTCTTTTTTAAACAATTATAAAAAGTTTTTTGTTGAAGTAGTATGCGAAACTTACTTTAGTGGAGATACATTTTTTCCTACTGAAAAGACTTGGAGACCTATATTACTTAAAACTCCTTTTATTATTCAAGGTCCACAAAATTATTTAAAAAATTTAAAGGATTTAGGTTTTAAAACATTTGATAAGTGGTGGGACGAAGGGTACGATGAAGATCCTTGTACTTGGTCTATACACGAAATAACAAAAGTGTTAGATTATCTTGCGACAAAAACAGAAGATGAATTGCATAGTATGTATATAGAGATGCAAGAAACTTTAGAACATAATTACAAAGTTCTGTGTAGTTTAAATGAAAGTTAGTTTAATATTATTTCAAGTAGGTGCAGGTGGCAATTTTTTGTCAAGAGTACTAACACTCGATGAATCGACAGTTCCAGTTGGAGGATATATTGAGCAAGAATTTTTCTTGTCTACAAATAGTAGGTTAGAAAGATATCATTATCGTAATGTAGTTAAAGAAATAGGTAACAACTACAAGATATTAGATAGCGGCATAACAACTTGGGTTGATTTCGAACTTAATAAGATGTTTTTACCGTTAACTATTGGTATCGAGGAACTGGTTGGATACAACCAGCACGTGATTGAGTTTGTACATCCACATGACTACAAAACAAAAATTGAATTGTTTGGATCAGACGACGATGTAACGACATATTATCTTGATTCGGGTGACAGTTTAGATTGGGTGTACAAACAGGCAAGTACAAAATCAACAGTAAACTATATGAAAGATGTAGTACATGAGTATGATCAATTAGTACAAATTGCAAAAGAATATAATATGAAAAAATTTAGTTTACATAACATACTAAATTCCTTTGTAGACGAATATAACTTAATGTGCAAAACTGTTGGCTGTAAACCACATATTGATCAAGCAGTAACTATCTATAACTCGTGGAAACAGACGTGGGCAAAATGAACAAAGGTGACGAACATACAAACAACTTTAAATCAAAGTTTTTAAGTGATGCAGAGATTGCCAAAGAAAATCTAAGTCAGATAAGTGAAACTTTTTGTTTAGCAAAATGGAAACAGGTCAGTTTACATTTGCCAACAGGACTTAATAACAGTTGTTATCATCCACCTTTACATCAAATACCATTAGATAACTTAGATACTAATCCAAGTTCGTTACATAATACTCCATACAAAAAAGAACAA
>Ga0181567_10000379_pt1 | contig 32675 bp, 33 predicted proteins | sample 101ome_14_FD_133761 | JGI IMG/M metagenome (GOLD analysis project Ga0181567, IMG submission 133761) | Coastal salt marsh microbial communities from the Groves Creek Marsh, Skidaway Island, Georgia - 101403AT metaG (megahit assembly) | ecosystem: Environmental > Aquatic > Marine > Intertidal...
CCGACAGCCAATCCGTCCGGGCGCAGTGTTATGAACCGCCAAGTGCCCGCAACGGACTGGAACCCGGCCGGTCCGGAGAAAATTACTGAATGCCAAGGCCCGAACAGATCGAGAGAACGAAGGACTGCACCAAATACACATTCTGCATTGCCGGCACGGCCAGAGCGCCGATCAGAAGCAGGGCTCCAATCAGAAGGTATTCCGGTTTGACCATTCTGTTTTTTCGGATGGTTGATTTTTGCTCGATATGTTCATAACACTATTCTAACTCTGCGCCGGATCAGATCAAGAATGGATCGACATGCCCGGTGCCCCTGCAACGCCGGCCACCCTTCAAATTTGCATGGCCCGTTGCCATTCCGCCGGTTGAAAAACAGGCTAAAACAAAATACTGTCCAATCAGTATGTAAAAATGCGGTTTTATGGATACGCAAACGCACAATCTCGATGTTACGACCGACCGGGATCGCCCGTCGACCAAGCGCGAGCAACGCGCGGCCAGTATCGAGGCATTGCTCGGCAAGGCGCTGACTTTGTTCATCACGCAGGGGTATCATGCGACGACGGTCGAAGAGATCGCGCAGGCGGCGGGACTCACCAAGGGGGCCGTCTACTTCTATTTCAAGAGCAAGGCGAACGTTCTGAAGGCCCTGCTCGACCGGACCGAGGAACTAACGGTGGAACCTACGCTCGCGGCGATGAACGCGGCGGGCGGCGACCCGAAAGACCGGCTAAATGCATTCATCCGGTCGCAGTCGGTCATCGGCGCGGAAAAAACCGAATACATGCTGCTGGCCATTCTGATGAGCGCCGAATTCAACGGATCGGGCGACGAGATCGAACAGCGGTTGATCGAACTGATGGCGCGCATGGAGGATGCCCTGCGGGAAACCGTGAGTTCCGGACAGAAAAGCGGCGTTTTCCGCAAGGGAATCGGCGCTGACGAACTCGCCAGCGTCATCATGGCGACCAATAAAGGATGTTATGTGGAATGGTATATGCGGGGCGGCGATCTGAAAGGCCAGGATTTCGCCCGCGCTTTTCGCGATTTCGTCTTCGACGGGGTGGCCGCTGCCTAGATTCGGCGAATATCACGTCCTAATTATATTCCATCAATTACTCAACTACTTGACCAGAAGAGAGGCAAAACGACCATGGCAACGGCTATCAAAGACATACAGGAAGATCCGCGCGAACGCGCCCTTCAGGAGAAGGTCGCAACGGGCTATCAGCTCGAAGACGTGGAAGAAATGACCGAGCGATACAAGAACGTTCTAGTCAACACGATTCATATCGCGGCCGACCTGGAGGTGGTGACGCTGCCTACCTATTCGCCCGCCATCAAGACGTCCCCGACGCTGGAAGACAAGATCGCCATCGCCGCCGCCTGTCAGGACGAACTCGGCCATGCCCAAATGATGTACCGGATTCTGGAAGATTTCGGCTACGACACCCACAAGTTCCTGTTCGAGCGCGACCCGGAAGAATGGCGGACATTCCAGATGTTGGAATTCCCGCATGAAGACTACATCGAATCCGTGGTATCCATGTGTTACGGTGACCGCGCTGGCTATATCACCACTGTCGATCTGGAAGAGAACTGCTCCTACGCGCCGTTCGCTCGGTCGCTGCGCAAAGTGAACTACGAAGAAACATTCCACGTCAGCCATGGCGAACGCTGGACGCGATTTTTCTGGAACCATTCGGAAGAAAGCCGCAGACGCGTGCAGGAAACCGTGGATTTCTATTTCCCGCTCTGCACCGCGTGGTTTGGCATGCCGGATGCCCGCAAAACGCGGACAGACCAGCTGACTTATCGCATTCGCGGCGCGTCTAACGACGAAATGCGCCAAAAATGGCTGTCGCGCGTGGTGCCCTTCTCGGAAGATGTCGGCATCAAGGTGCCGGCTCATTTTGACGAGGAAACCGGCCAGTACGTGCTCGACTACGAACCGCCGATCTATCTCGACGAGGAAAAGCGGGAATGGGATTACGACCGCCAGATCACCTGGGAAGAACAACTCAAGGTCTGGAAAAAGGGATCGAAGCACAAGGTGCCGTCTATCGCCCGCGTCATCTCGGAAGAATGGGGCAAAGACCTCTGGTAGAGGGCTGACCCGTTGCGCGCGGCGGCGGAAACGCCGCCGCCGGAAAGCGATAGACATGACCGAAGTAACAACCCTGCCATCCAAAGATGACATCGTGAAAGCGTTGGAAGCAGTGCATGACCCGCACGTGCCTGTCAGTCTGCGCCGCATGGGAATGCTGCGCGAAGTCAACATCGCCGATGACGGCACCGTCTCCATACAGGTTTGCATTCCCTGCATGGGGTGCCCTGGTGCCGGCATGCTGCGTGAAAACGTGCGCGAAGCCGTGCTGGCCGTGCCCGGTGTATCCAAGGTCATGGTTGAAGAAGGGTGGCACCTGCCCTGGTCGCGCGACATGATCGAACCGGAGGTTCAGGACATGATGCGCGCCAATGGCATACAGGTATGAAAAAAGGGAGCCGAAAATGGCGACGAAATTAAAATCCAAGAAAAAGATAGACCAGAAGCGCGAACGCGGTGGCATGGAGCCGAAATATTACGAGGTCTTCGCTCGTAAGAATTCGCAATCTGATCTCGCCCATGTGGGATCGGTCGAAGCTCCAAACGATCAACTGGCGCAGGTGCGCGCCTGGTATATCTACGACCAGCACAAGTGGAAGGAAATGTGCGTGGTGCCGCTGGAATCAATCATCACCGTCACCGAAGAAGGCAAGTCAGCCAAGATCAAGATGGGCTGAGGGAAAAAGGATACAGGAACAGGACAATGGCATATACACCCGGCAACCCCGGCTCCAGGCTGAATGAAAATTTTGAAAACGATCTGCTCGCCATCGCTGATACCAAGTTGGTGCTAGGCAACTGGTACGCGGAATGCACCATGAACGGGCGTTCGTTGCCCGACTTCGCCGCAATTCTCGGCATGTGCACATCGAATTACGGCCACACACGGGCGATCTACCAGTACCTCGCCGCGCACGGCCACAACTACGAATACCTGGAACGCGGCCGTGGGCCCGATGAAATCCGTTCATCCAACCTTCTGGATGAAGCGCCTACAGGCTGGGAAGACTTCATCGTGTCGACATGGCTGGCGGAGCTGTCCACATGGATGCTCGCATCCGGCTTCCTGAAACACGAAGACAGGGCCGTCGCCGGCATCGCCAAAAAAATCGGCGAAGAAACCTATTTCCATCTGAAATATTCGCAAGGCTGGTTCCAGATCATCGGCGAGGGCAAAAAACAGACTACCCTGTTCCAGAAGGCGTTTGCCCACCGCTTCCCGCTTGCGCTTCAGTGGTTCGGCCCGGCGCGCGGCAAGGATCCGGTTCACGAGGCCGGCATTCGCGACGTTCCGCTGAAAAAACTGCGCGACGCCTTCGTCAAGGAAACCGCCACAGCTGAAAAACTGCTTGGCGCCGATCTGGAACAGGAAAAATCCGTCAAATTCGCCAAGGACTGGCGGACTGATGCGCGCCGGTTCGGCCCCATGCCGGACGGACTGTTCGAGGTCGTCCGGTTCAAGGACGCGGAACTTGCCCACTGACGACACCGAGGATCGCACCGTGGCGCGGATCGGTCGGGATACGGGCGGCTACGCCGCCCGTCAACGCGATCTGCATTCGGGCGATCCCGACTTCGAGGGCGTCACCTGCCCGGAATGCAACTCCGACGACCTGGAGGTCATATCCCTGTTCGGCGGAGCTGCGTCCGAGGTCATGTTCCGCTGCCGCGGATGCGACACCAGCTTCAACTGGATCAAATGGCGGGGAAAGCTGCCGCCGGCCCCATCCGTCGACGATTGACCGATTGAGGAGCCCGATATGGCCGATCACCCTGCCCTGCCGCTGATGGCGGCGGAAGAAGCGCTGCGTCAACGTATCGGCGAGATGACAGACCCTGGCATTCCGCGGCCGGACATGCATGCCGAAGACGCACTGATTTCGCGGCGGTCCATTCGTGCTTTCGAAGACCGGCCGGTTCCCGACGATCTGATGCGCCGCGTTCTGGAAGCCGCACGCTGGGCACCGTCGGGTTCCAACATTCAGCCGTGGAAAGTGCACGTACTGAACGGCGATGCCCGCCAAAGATACACGGACGCAGTGCTCGCAGCAGAGCAGAACGGCGAAGCGCGCGAGATGGAATATCACTATTACGCCCCGGAATGGCGGGAGCCGTTTCTGGCCCGGCGGCGCGCCTGCGGGTTCGGACTATACGGCGCCATGGGCATTGCCCGCGACGACCGCGAAGCCCGGCATGACGCCTTCGTCAGCAACTTTAAATTCTTCGGAGCGGCGACCGGCCTTCTGTTCTGGATCCCGTCGGATCTCGAGCACGGCTCCTGGCTGGATTACGGCACGTTTATCCAGTCGATTTCCATTGCCGCGCGCGGTTGGGGCCTGTCGACTATCGCGCAGGGCGCACTGGGTGAATTCCCCCATGTCGCCCACAACATGTTCGACATCGGCGACGATTTTACCCTGATCGGAGGCATGAGCATTGGCTGGCCGGTCGAAGATGCCCCGGTCAACCTTTTCCAGCCCGACCGGGTCGATGTAGATGAATTCACCATTTGGCTTGAATAAGGAAACAAAAAATGGATTACGAAAAATACGAAACGCTTCTGTTCGATAAGCGCGACCGCGTCCTGACGGTAACGCTGAACCGGCCGGAAAAACTGAATGCCATCGACGGTGCCATGCATGTGGAACTGTCCCACGTATTCGAGGACATCAACCGCGACCGGTCGGTCGATATCGTCATCCTGACGGGCGCCGGACGGGCGTTCTGCGCCGGTGGCGACGCCGATTGGCTGCAGGAACTTATCGACGATCCGTGGGGCTGGGAAACCCTGTCGGAAGAAGGAAAACGGTCGATGATGTCGATCCTGGATTGCCGCCAGCCGGTCATCGCCAAACTGAACGGAGCTGCGGCCGGCCTCGGCGCCACGCTGGCGCTCTACTGCGATATCATCATGGCCGCCGATACGGCACGCATCGGCGACCCGCATGTGAAGGTCGGACTGACCGCGGGCGATGGCGGCAGCGGCATATGGCCGTATCTGATCGGTTTCGCCCGCGCGCGCGAATTTCTCTACACCGGTGAGATGATCACCGCTCAGCGTGCCGCCGATATGGGGCTGATCAACCGCTGCGTTCCGGCGGACGAACTGGACAAGGTGGTCGACGATTTCGCCGACCAGCTCGCCAACGGCGCGATCCGTGCCATCCAGTGGACGAAAGAAGCTATCAACGCCCCGCTAAAACAGATTGTGTCGGCGAATCTCGATTATTCCCTGTCGCTGGAATCGAAGTCGAACATCACGGAAGACCATCAGGAAGGCATCAACGCATTGCGCGAAAAGCGCAAGCCCGTCTTCAAGGGAAAATAGCTTCTGTATGACGGAGAAATAAAAAAAGGGCCGGTCTCAGACCGGCCCTTTTGCGTATTTCTTGAAGGGGTTTTCTTACCGGTTCTTCTCGGCCGCCGCCTTGATCAGCTTGTACATCGGCGCGACCTTGGGATCGTCAAGGAAGATTTTTTCCAGCGGGCGCAGCTTGGCGATCGCCGCCAGGCGCTCTTCCTCTTTCAGGCGCACGACCGTGCCGCCCTCTTCGCCCCATTTCTTTTCCCACGTCTTGGTGTCGTCTTCCGACCACTTGTTTGCGACGGGCGCGACTTCCTTGCCGACTTGCTTGACGATCTCACGTTCCTTGTCGGAAAGCTTGGCGAGGAATTTCGCATTGGTCCACATTCCGGTCGGGATGTGGGTGATATGCGTCGGCGTGATGTATTTCGCCGCCGTGTAGAACTTGGAGGGTCCCATCACGGTGATGGCCGAACTGGCACCATCAAGAACTCGGCGCTGAATGGCCGGAAGCACTTCGGAATAGGCCATCGGCGTTCCTGCCGCTCCGAGTTCGCGCATGATGGCAACTTCCATCGGCGAGGCGAGAACGCGGATTTTCTTGCCCTTGACGTCCGAAAGCGTACGAACGGGGTCACGCATGGCCAGCGCGGAAGCGCCGGCTGCGGAGATATAGAGGCCGGTAACGCCCTTCGAGGTAGCAAGCCCCAGGAACTTGTCACGCACGCTGGGATCGTTCAGCGTCTTCGTCTGATGCGCGAAGCTGTCGAACAGACCCGGCGCATCGGGCGCTGCGAACGCGGGATTCAGCCCCTTAAAGAAACCGGGCGGTGAAATGAACGCTTCCTGCGTTCCGAAAAGCACGCCTTCGATCTGGCGCGGAATCTTGCCGAGCTGCGCGGCCGGGTAGACCTGCACGTCGATCGAACCGCCAGTGCGCTTCTCGACTTCCTTCTCAATCCACAGCGCTGATTTGTGCTGTCCGTCGTTAATAGTCGCAAAGCCGATTTTCATCACCGTCTGTGCGGACGCCGCCGGTGCCAGAGCCATCGCCGCGCCGAGCGCCACCGTGGACACAATTGCATTCATGAACTTCATGAAACCCTCCCTTGGGGAATATATGTTTTTCAACGAAACCGTCGGCGACATTTTAGGCCGGAGTCAGCGACGGATGCAAATTCGAGTGTAAAGGGATCACTTGTCCGCGATCGCCTCCATGAAGGCGGTCCTGGATACGAGCAAGCGTTCATGCAGGCCGCGCGCAATTTCTGTCACGCCCGAACGGACATATACGTTGAAAACGACACGTTTTCTGTCGATCTCGGAGATCACGGCTTCCGCTTCGAGAAACGATCCGGGCTCGGCGTCGCCCCAAAACCATATATCGTTGTGTATACCGACGCTGGCATCGTCGTTGTCGTAATGCGCGACGAGAATGTTGTGGCAGGCCATCTCGCAGGCGAGATGCAGGGACACAACCGAAAGCCCGGCATCATCGAAATCGGTTTCCATTAGGGGAAACAACTGACGCCCCATCAGACCGGTTCGGTACTCGGGCATCAGACGAGCGCCCGGCTGACATGGCCACTGACGATCTCTCCGTTCGAATCCCGTCCATTGACCCGGCAGACAACCAATATCCCATCCGTCGATACGATTTCCGCCGAGATACGAACTTCGTCGCCGATCGCCGTCGCGGCAAGGTGCCGGATATCCACCCGCATGCGACGCGTAGCCCCTGCGCCGCATGCTTCGGCGGCAGCGTCATCGCACAATGCGGCGAGACAGGGCGTCGCCAACACGTTCACGCCCGGATTTCCGAGCGTTTCGGCAGACAAGGCGTCGGTAACCTTTGTCGCAATCTCCGCAGTCTGTCCGATTTCGGGATGCATCGCGTCAGGCGGCGCGGCGGTACCGAATAACGCCGTCGTCGTCCCTGCGCCGTTCCAGCGAACCGTCACTAACCAGATAGTTCAGATGCGCCAGCGTTTCCCCGATCGCGAAGCCGAATTCGAACACGCCGATCTCTCGGCTGAACAGAGACGGGATGACGTCGGTCGCCGTCTGCGGTTCCTTGCAGAATTCAAACGCGGCATCGAGCCGGGTCTGGTGATGCGCCCGCAAATCCTTCAGCCGACCATGCACTCCCCTGAACGGGTAGTCGTGCGACGGCAGCACCAGCGCGTCTTCCGGCAGATGGCGAAATTTGTCGAAACTTTCGAAATAGTGCCGCAGCGGGTCGCCGTCCGGTTCGGTGTACCAGAGACTGATGTTCGAACTGATGCGCGGCAGGATCTGGTCGCCGGAAATCAGCACGTTCATATCCGGACACCACAGAGAGGCGTGCTCATGGCTGTGCCCGCCCCCGGTGATCACCTGCCATTTCCGGCCGTCAATGTCGATTTCTTCATTGTCCTGAATGCGGCGGACGGTTTCCGGCAAACGGTACCATGGATCGTGGAATGCCTCGCGCACTTCCTTGAAACCAACGGTCATGTCATCTGGCGCGCCGTTATCGCGGTAGAATTCGATCCAGCGGTCAAAATTGTGCGTGACCGTTTCCGACACCGCGACATGGGCCTGAAGCCATTCGGTGTAGGTCATCCAGACCGGCGCGCCGTGCTGCTCCTCGAACCATCCGGCGAGACCCATATGATCGGGATGGAAATGCGTCACGATTGTCCGCCTGATCGGCGCGCCGCCGGTTATCCGGCCGATCGCGTCTTTCCAGATATCCCGGATGTTTTCGACGTTGTATCCGGTATCGACGACCGTCCAGCCATCGCCGTCCTTGAGCAGCCAGAGATTGATGTGGTTCAGCGCAAACGGCAGCGGCATGCGCACCCAATGGATACCGGATGCGACCTCGAGCGTTTCGCCGTAGTCCAGCTTGGGAAACGGATAATCGGGAGTGTAGGGCATGGGCCGGGTTATAGGGGCGGCAGGTTTCACCGGCAATACGGTTCGAGGAAGTCTTTGATTCGCGCGACAATCTGCACGGGATCCTCCAGTTGCGGAAAATGGCCGAGCCCGTCTATCATCTCCGTCCTGGCATGGGGCACAGCCCTGGCGATGCTTTCCAGCTGACTCGGCAGGCCGTAGGCGTCTTCGGATCCCTGCAGCGACATCAGCGGTGCCTGGATCGTTGCGATTTCGTCCGAGATATCCCAGGAATCGTAAAGCGTCTTCTGCCATACCTCGGTCCAGCATTTCAGAAGATGCGCCGCGTTGTCCCCATGAAACCGCGTCATCCATTCCGGGATATCGCCTTCGCGGTACATCTCGTTGTGCCGCAGCACCTGCCCGTAGGTCAGCTCGTCGCGCCGCACATGGGCGGCGATGGTGACGATCGCCCGCACCCGGCCCCGGTATCGCGCCCCGTGAAGCAAAGCAACCGTACCGCCGTCCGAATGGCCGACCAGCACGCAGTCGTCAATGTCGGCGGCGGCGAGTACGTCTTCCAGAAAATCCGCGGCCTCCCCCATGAAATCGGCGGGAAATTCCTCTTCCCGGTCCGACCGGCCATACCCCAGCCGGTCGAAAACAAAGGCAGGAAGCCCCGTTTCTGTTCCCGTCTGTTCCGGAAACTTCCGCATGGTTCCGACGCTGCCGAGACCGTCATGGAGAAATACCAGCGCCGGCCTGCCGTCCTGCGGCGGGGTGCGCCAAACGCCGAAAATGGGGCGACCGCGCACGTCGAGCCAAGTGGCACCGGCAACGTCGTCAGGGGGATCGGAAATCCCGGAAACGGGGATAGTCGGGGTCGTCATGCGGCGCGGACGGTATCAGCCGCGCAAGGGTTTGTTAACCCAAAAGGTATTCAACAGTCGGAGGAGATCGTTCATGCGTCGATACGTCCGTCTTGCCGCCTTTGTCGCGCTGTTGGCCGCCTTCCCGGGCGTCGCCAACGCAAACGCGTTGGAGTTTCTGGATCGTCTGATCCAGGACGCCGAGAACGCGTTCAAAACGGTCCAGCGCAAACCCGGCGGGCCTCCGCCTTTCCGGGTCGGGCTGATGCTGCCGAAATCGGGGCAGATGCGCGAAGCGGCGGAACGAATCGCCCGGGGATGGGAAATCGCGCTGCAGATGTCGGACGGACACGTCAGCATACGCCCGGTGGACCTGATCGTTGGAGACACCAGCGACGGGCCGGATGCCGCCGTCGAGGCGGCAACCGAAATGTCCGAAGTGGCGCCCATCGACGTTTTTGCCGGCGTTCTGGGCGCCCGGACGGCGGGCGCCATGTCCGTCTATACCGCCGAACACGCGAAACCTCTCGTTATCGCCGGTGCAATCGGCGAACACGTCATGACAGGCCGTTGCCGCGAAAATGTCGCCCGCACATCTTTCAATATCGGCCCGTATCAGACGACCAGCGGACGCTTCATCGCCGGAAAAATTCCGACGCTGGCGACCCTGGGGCCGGACTCCAAAGGCGGGCACCGGATCATTCGCCGGTTCGTGAGCGCTTATCGCGCCGCCGGCGGCCACATCATCGAACAGTTCTGGGTGCCGGCAAAACGCAAGTACGACTGGTCGGCAATCCTGTCCCGGACCGCCCTCCATGGCCCACAGTCGGTCTACGCCTTTTTCGAAGGCCGAAACGCCGAAAGCATCGTGCATCAGCATTCGCGCAACGGCATCGACAAAACCGTCAACCTGATCGGGCCGGAATGGCTTTTCAATTCGCGCGTAATGAACCGGCGCGGCAAGCATGCCGACGGGCTGCGTTTCCTGTCGAGCTACCTGCCCGGACTGGAGATGCCGGGAAACCGCATCTTCGTCGACGCATACCGCAAGAAGTATTTCGAAGATCCGGATTCATACGCCTATATGGGATACGAAAACGCATTGGCCGTGTTGCTGACGGCCGCCGATCTGGACGGTCAGGTGCATGACGGCGCGGCGTTTATCGAAGCGATGAAAAAAGTATCGTACGATCACCTGATGCCGCGCGGCGAATTCGGCTTCAATGCCAGCAACAGCGCATTTCTGACGACACTGTTCTGGGTGGAGGTCGTCAATCGGGACGGCAAAACCGACATGAAACGCCTTGGATCGATCCCGATCGATCCCGATATCTCAACCTGCAAACAGCAGACGGCCCAGCGCACCCGATAAATCAGGGGCCGCTTACGCGTAACAGCCCGCTTCCCGCGCCCGCTGGCGGACCAGCGCCAGCACAGCGTCGATATAGGGTGTGTCAACGCCGACCATGCGGCCCATTTCCTGCACAGCGGTCACCAGCGCATCGATTTCCATCGGCCGGCCACGCTCCAGATCCTGCAGCATGGAGGTCTTGTGCGCGCCGACCTCGACCGCGCCGTTGATGCGCTTATCGACATCTATCGCAAATCGTACGCCAAGCGCTTCGCCGATAGCCTGGCCCTCCAGCATCATGCGTCGTGCGATTTCCCGCGTGCCCGGATCGGTACCTATGGTTTCCAGCGTCGCGTGGGTCAGCGCGCTGATCGGATTGAATGACAGGTTGCCCCACAGCTTGACCCACAGTTCGTTGCGGATTCGGGGACGCACCGGCGCCTTGAAACCGGCCGCGATCAGGACTTCGGAGAGAGCGACAATGCGGTCGGTTTTCTCGCCGGACGGTTCGCCCAGCGAAAACCTGTCGCCCTCGACATGCTCGACGACCCCGGGTTCAGGCACTTCGGCGGCGGGATAGACGGCACAGCCGATCATTCGTTCGGGCCCCAGATTATCCCAGAGCACGTTGCCGGGATCGAGGCACTCGATACGCCGGCCCGTGTAGTCGCCTTCAAGTTCATGGAAATACCACCACGGAATGCCGTTAACACCCCAGACGACCGCGGTATCGTCGTGAAACAACGGCGCGAATTTGTCTGCTATGGGCGGTACCGAATGCGCTTTCAGCGTGACGATGACGTAATCCTGCGGACCGGCGTCGGCGGGGTCTTCATAGGCCCTCACGTCGGCGACCTGCGTCTCGCCGTCCTTGATCAGCTTCAGGCCGTTTTCCTGCATCGCAGCCAGATGCGGACCACGCGCAATCAGAGTAACGTCAGCGCCCTGCAGCGCCAGACCTGCGCCGAGATAGCCGCCGATTGCGCCGGCGCCGTAAATACAGATCTTCATGACGCGTCCCCCGCTCAGCCGCGATTTCTTACCCGAGGCCGAGCTTTTCGGCCAGGCCGATGCGCTGAAGTTTTCCGGTCGCCCCCTTCGGAATTTCGTCCAGGATAAGCACCCGTCGCGGCACCTTGAAATCGGCAAGATGTCCGGACACGAATTCGCGGACTTCGCTCTCTTCCGCCGCCTCCCCTTCACGCAGGACAATTGCAGCGGCGACCTCCTCGCCCAGCTTGTCGTGCGGCATTGCGAAGGTAACGGCCTGCGCGACCGCCGGGTGATCCATCAGCACCTCATCGACCTCCCGCGGGGAGATTTTTTCACCGCCCCGGTTGATAATCTCCTTCAACCGGCCGGTGATCGAGATATATCCTTCGTCATCCATCACGCCCTGGTCGCCGGTGCGGAACCAGCCGTCGGTGAAGGCGCTGGCATTTGCGTCCGGGTTGTTTTCATAGCCTGGGGTAACGTTCGGCCCCCGAATGACGATCTCGCCGGTCTGGCCGATTTCAAGCAGAGTGCTGTCGGATTCGTCCATGATGGCAACTTCGGGCCCGGCGGCAATGCCGACCGAGCCCGGCTTGCGAACGGCCGGCGGCAGCGGATTGCACGCCATCTGATGCGCAGCCTCGGTCATGCCGTATGCTTCGACCACGGGCACGTCGAAGGTTTCCTCCAGTTCTTTCATCACCTGCGGCGGCAGCGACGACGAGGACGAGCGGACGAGACGCAGGTTCTTCCGGGCGCGCGCGACGCTGTCGGCATTGCGGCTGGCGCGCGACAGGATCGCCTGATGCATCGTCGGCACCGCCGTATACCAACTCGGCTCGATCTCATCGAGCCAGCCATAGACGCGAAGCGCATTGAACCCTGGCGCGCAATGCACGCTGGCCCCGGCGCCGAGCGACGACAGCACCGCCGCGATCAGTCCGTGAATGTGAAACAGCGGCATCATGTTCATGCACCGGTCTTGCGCTACCAGATTGAGCGACGCTCCGATATGCCGGGCGGAGGCGGTAACGTTTCGCTGAGTCAGTGGCACGATCTTGGGCCGGGACGTGGTACCGGACGTATGCAGGACCAGCGCAACATCGTCGGCTTCCGCCATACCGCCGGTCGCGGCCGTCCCGGCGCTTTCGCCTTCCAGCCGAAAATTTCCCGCGGGTCCGGTTTCATCGGCAATCAGGGTCAAAACGGGAATGTTCCGTTCCGCCGCGGCGGCAAGCGCCGGGGAGTCTGAGCCTTCTTCGACCACCAGCGCCTTCGCGTTGAGATCGTCGAGATAGAAATCGAACTCTTCCTGCCGGTACGCGGGATTGAGAGGCGCAGTTGTCGCGCCGCATCCGATGGCGACGAACGCTGCCGCCATTTCGCAGCTGTTGGGCAGCACGATGGCGACCCGATCGTTGCGCCCGACCCCCAGTTCGTTGAGCCGCGCCACCGTCGTATCGGCCAGCGCCCGCATCCCGGCATAGTCGAGGACGTCGCGTTCGGGAGCGCCGATTGCCGGCGAGGTATCGTCGCCGACCTCAAGAAGGTCTCTGATGGTTGTGCAGTCTGCCATTGTTTTGGTCTCCGTTCTTCAGGCGCCGTATTTGGCTTTGGCTTCGATCCGCTGTCGATGCAGCACCGGTTCGGTATAGCCGCTGGGCTGTTCCAGCCCCTTGAACACCAGGTCGCAGGCGGCCTGGAAGGCAACGCTGTCATCGAAATCCGGCGCCATGTTGCGATAAGCGGGATCGCCGGCATTCTGCCCGTCGACCACGGCCGCCATGCGTTCCATGGTCTCGCGCACCTGTTCCTCGGTGCATACGCCGTGATGCAGCCAGTTCGCGATATGCTGGCTTGAGATCCGCAGCGTCGCCCGGTCTTCCATCAGGCCGACATTATTGATGTCCGGCACCTTCGAACAGCCGATGCCCTGCTCGACCCAGCGGACGACGTAGCCCAGAATACCCTGGGCGTTGTTGTCGAGTTCCGCCTGGATGTCTTCGGGCGACCAGTTCGGCCGATCGGCGACGGGCAGAGTCAGGATATCGTCAAGACTGGCCCGACCGCGCGATTTAAGCTCGTTCTGGCGGTCGAAAACATTGACCTTGTGATAATGCATCGCGTGCAGCGTTGCCGCCGTGGGGGACGGCACCCAGGCCGTGTTGGCGCCCGCCATGGGGTGGCCGATTTTCTGTTCCAGCATGTCGGCCATCAGATCCGGCATCGCCCACATACCCTTGCCGATCTGGGCGTTGCCCTGCAATCCGCATTCAAGGCCGATATCGACATTCCAATCCTCATAGGCCGCAATCCAGGCCGACGCCTTCATGTCGCCTTTGCGGATCATGGGTCCCGCTTCCATGGAGGTGTGCATCTCGTCCCCGGTTCTGTCCAGGAATCCGGTATTGATGAACACGACCCGCTCCTTCGCGGCGCGGATGCATTCCTTCAGGTTCACCGTCGTGCGCCGTTCCTCGTCCATGATCCCCATTTTCAGGGTATTGCGGGCAAGACCCAGCGCGTCTTCGACCCGGCCGAATATCTCGGACGCAAAGGCGACCTCTTCGGGGCCGTGCATTTTGGGTTTGACGATGTAGACCGACCCGGCGCGCGAATTGCGGTACTGGCCGTTGCCCTGCAAGTCGTGCATGGCGATCAGCGAAGTGAAAATCGCATCCAGGATACCTTCGGGCATCTCGTTGCCGTCGTCATCGAGAATGGCATCGATCGTCATCAGGTGGCCGACGTTGCGGATCAGCATAAGACTGCGCCCGGGAACGGTGATTTCGCCGTTTCCATCGGGTGTCGCGTAGACGTGATCCGGGTTCAGTTTGCGGAAGACGGTCTCGCCGCCCTTTTCGAAGCTTTCCGTCAGGTCGCCCCGCATCAGGCCCAGCCAGTTGCGGTAGACGACCACTTTGTCTTCGGCATCGACGGCGGCGATCGAATCCTCGCAGTCCATGATAGTCGTAATCGCCGATTCCAAAACCACGTCGGCGATGCCGGCGGCATCTCCCTTGCCGATGGGATGATTCCGGTCGATTCGAATCTCGAAATGAATTCCGTTGTTAATGAAGGCAAGTGTTGTAGGTGACGCCGGGTCGCCGACATACCCGGCGAACGTCCCGTCATCGGCCAGCCCGGCAGACGATCCGTCGGTCAGCGCGACTTTGAGATTGCCGTCTTCAACCAAGTAACCGGTGACGTCGGCATGGCTGGCGCCGTCCAGCGGCGCCGCCTCGTCCAGGAAACTGCGCGCGTAGGCCATGACCTTCCCGCCACGCACCGGATTATAGGATTTGCCGATATCGGCGCCGCCGTCTTCGGATATGGCGTCGGTGCCGTAGAGTGCGTCGTACAGGCTGCCCCAGCGCGCATTGGCGGCATTCAGGGCATAACGCGCGTTCATCACCGGCACCACAAGCTGCGGCCCGGCGATGGAGGAGATTTCCGGATCCACCCGATCCGTTTCGACCGTGAAGGCGCCACCTTCATCGACCAGATAACCGATCTCTTTCAGAAAAGACTTGTAGGACGCAGCATCGAAATCCTGTCCCTTGCGTTCTCGGTGCCAGGCGTCGATTCTGGATTGCAGATCGTCGCGCCGCGCCAGCAGATCGCGGTTTCTGGGCGCAAGGTCCCGCAGAATATCATTCACTGCACCCCAGAAATGCACCTGGTCGATGTCGGTTCCGGGCAACGCCTCTTCGTTGACGAAGTCGTAAAGGCAAGTGGCGACTTGCAGATCCCCCACTGTCGTGCGCTCGGTCATGCATCATCTCCGTTTCGCTTGTTTTGACGGACCTCACCGGCACCCGGACCGCTTCGGACGCTTTATATTTAAACCCGTGATCCGATTTTTTTTGGCGCGAGTCAAACACACAAACGAAAAAGCTCCGGGGTGGAAACCCGGAGCCGAAGCGGTAACAACCGATTACAGGAAGGTCAGGCGACGCGATAGGAGAACGGCGACTGACGGTACCGCATATTGTCAATATCCGCGTAGGCTTTCGTCGCCCGGACGATGCTTTCCTCAGCCGGACCCGCATTCTCGCTGTGATACATATTCTGCGCGGTCAATCCGACCCCGACCAGCGCGGCATCGGCCTGCAGGTAGCTGCGGGGTGTGCGGGCGATGGCTGTACGGGCCGACTGCATTTCGCCGCGATCGTTGCTTTTCCTCGCAACAGCGTCCGGAATCGGCGCACGTTCCCGATCGCGGGCGCCTGCCCGCTCCGCCGCCGTGACGGGCGTTGTCTGCATGGTTGTCTGGGGGAGTGAAACGACGCGCATTAATAAATTCCGGTTGTCCCTGTGCCTCTATTAATTAGGAAGTAACGGGGTTTTGTCAATAATTATTTGTAATCGTAACGATAAATACGGAAATTCAGCGCCAAAGATTAATTGGTTAACAACAATTAATATAAATATTTTAATATTTATAACAAATAATTGACTTCCCATTCTGATTAGACTTGGCGTTTTTCCCCGTTAACAGTTTCGAAAGAGATGGGAGGATATGTTCTCGGTGTAATTCGGGCAGGAAGCCCGGTGTAAATTACCTTCATGTAGGAGGTTTAGTCGGTGCAAAGTATTTCAACATCCCCTGCAGACAGGCAAGAACTCGTCCGCCTGCGCGCTGCTTTGGCGGCGACCGGGGACGTCGCATACGAATGGGATCTGCTCGCCGATACCTTTACCTGGTACAACGGTGCTGCCGACGCGCTGGGCCTCAAAGACAGCGACCTGCCCCGTAGCGGCAAGGATATGGACAGCCTTATCTCCCACGAGGATTTGGCCGTCCGCGCCAACAGCCTGGCACAGCTTCAGGCGGGTGACCTGAGATTCCAGTCCGAATACCGTTTAAATCTGCCGCGGTTCGGCGAAAGCTGGGTTCACGACCGGGCAAGTGCCGAGGTCGGCGACGATGGCGTACCCTTGAAGCTGACCGGGATTATCCGCTTCATGGACCCCGATTATTCCCGTGCTAGCCGCCGGGAATCGATGGCCAATTTCGATCAGCTGACCGGCCATTTCAATCGCGCGCGCCTCCGTGAAGCGCTCGATCATTCGCTCAGCTTTTCAGAGCGGTACCGGGTATCGGGCGCCTATCTGGTGATCGGCGTTGACAAGCTGACAATGGTGAACCAGGCGCTGGGGCACGAAGCCGCGGATAGCGTGCTGTTGTCGATCGGCGACCGGCTGGACCGCTGCCTGCGCGCCAGCGACGTGATCGGCCGGGTCGGCGGCGACAAGTTCGGCGCCATTCTAAGCAACGTTCCCGAATCGGAACTCGATGCCGCGACCGATAAAATTCTCGAAACCATTCGCAGCACGCCGATCGAAACGCCCGAAGGCCCGGTATATGTCACGGTATCCATTGGCGCCGTTACCTTCCCGAATGCCTTGAACAAAGCGCAGGACGTCATGATGCGCGCCGATGTCGCGCTGCAAAAGGCCAAGCGCCTGGGACGCGATTGCGCCGCGACCTACACGTTCTCGGAAGAGCAGCAGGAACATCACAAAGCCTGCCTGGTGATCGCAGACCAGGTTCAACGCGCGTTGCGCGAACGGCGGCTGCGCTTCGCCTATCAACCCATCGTGAATGCCCGGTCACGGGAACCGAAGCTGCACGAATGCCTGCTCCGCATCGTCGAGCCGGACGGCAGCATCGTGGTCGCCGGTCAGTTCATGCCGGTGGTCGAAGATATAGGAATGATCCGCAACGTAGACCGGTCGGTTCTGGAACGCGCCGTCGAGGAACTGTCGCTGTATCCCGACGCCCAAATGGCGGTAAACGTTTCCGGATTGACGACAACCGATCGGTCCTGGATGCGAAGCGCCACCGCGATGCTGCGCGGCCGACCCGATCTGGCCGAACGGATGGTGATCGAAATTACCGAAACCGCTGGCCTTGAAGACCTGGAAGAATGCTGCCGGTTCGTATCGACCCTGCGCGATATGGGCTGCGAGGTTGCGCTGGACGATTTCGGGGCGGGATACACCTCGTTCCGCCACCTGAAACAACTAGCGTTAAACAAAGTCAAGATCGACGGTTCGTTCGTCAGAAAGATCGGCGAAAACCCGGACAATCTCGTATTTATCCGCACGTTGATCGATCTGGCGCGGACATTCGATCTCGAAACCGTCGCCGAATGCGTCGAGACGGAGGTTGAAGCGGAACTGCTTCTGAACGAGGGCGTTCACTACCTTCAGGGATACGCTTTCGGCAAACCGGATCTTGAAGCACCCTGGAAACAGGCATCCCACGTATCGGCGACCGAATCTCTGGGGTTTGGACAGAGCCTTTCCCAAGATTCCGGCGAAACGGAAACTCCGGATCTGCTGCCTTTCCCCGCCACGGGCTGACCGGACGGCTTTGGTTTGAGTTCCGTCCGGGAAAACCGGCCGGCCGTTCTCAGCTTTTGTTGTTTTTAGACAGCGTATCCAGCTGTTTCTGCATTGCTTCGAGCTGAGCCTTCATCGTATCCAGCGCCTCGGCGGATTCGGGTTCGTCTCCGTTGTCCGCAGGCACTTCTTCGGCTGCGTCGTCCTGCTGGTTGAAAGGCGTCATCATGTTCATGGCCTGCTCGAACATCGCCATGTTCTTGCGGCCGACTTCCTCGAATGACGAGAACGGGTACATGCCGCCAAAGGCATTTTCCATGTAGCTTCGCATCTGTTCCTGATTGCGGGCGAAGGACTGCATCGTCATGTCGAGGTATTGAGGCACCACGCCCTGCAGATTATCATCGTAGAAACTGATGAGCTGTCTCAAAAACCCGGTAGGCAGCAGATTGTTTCCCTTGGCTTCCTGCTCGACGATGATCTGCGTCAACACAGCGCGGGTGATGTCTTCGCTGGTCTTGGCATCGTGCACGGTGAATTCCACGCCCTCCTGCACCATCTTCGCGAGGTCGTCCAGCGTCACGTAGCTACTCGTCGCCGTATTGTAGAGGCGGCGGTTGGCATATTTTTTTATAGTAATCGACTCGGGGGCGCCTTCGCCGGTTTTACCTGCCTTACGGGCCATGACGCTAACCTCCTGAAACTTATTCGCTAAATCGAATACGAGGAGTCTCGCATTTTTGTTGCAATGCATCAATAACTTGATGCGGTGCCGAAATCGCGTGAATCTGGCGGTCCGGACCGGCGTCGCTTATAGTCGGGCATGTCTGACGCTCCGGATCCCAGCGAACTTGCCCGTCGGTACCTCGATCTATGGCAGCAACACCTCGTTCAATCGGCGAACGACCCGGAACTCGCCGCCGGTCTTCAGAAAATGGCGGAGATGATGCCCGGCATTTCAGGTATTGCCTGGCCAGCTGCTTCAGGGGGGACCGATGACGGTAATGCGAAACGGGCCGCGCCCGCTGCCGTTGCACCTGGCAGCAGCCGCGACGATTTCGACGAGCTCCGCCGCCGCCTGGCCGATGCTGAGAAACGGCTGGACTCCCTGGAGCGACGATCTCGCGGAACCGGGCAACGCGCTGCAAAGGAATCTGGCAAGCGTAAATCCTGAGGCCTTTTCGGCGATTCTGATCGACGAACTCGCCGCACGCAACGACAAATTTCTGACCGGTATCGAGATGTACCGGTCTCACCCTTACAAGCGCACCCTCACCCCCCCGCCGCCCTTATGGGAGAGCGGCCCGGTCCAGCTGCAGGATTTCGGGGCGACCCATCCCGATGGAGAAAACGGCAAACCGGTGCTGGTCATCCCGTCGCTGGTGAACCGCGGCTACATCATGGACCTAACCGTCAACCGCAGTTTCCTGCGGTTTCTGGCGTCCAAAGGATTGCGGCCGCTGTTCGTCGACTGGGGCACGCCAGGCAAGGCGGAACTGGCCCAGACGCTCGATGACTGCGTCAGCCGGACACTGCGCGATGCCCTGGCTGTTGCCGTCGAAACAAATTCAGGCGGCCCGGTACCGCTGATCGGATATTGCATGGGCGGCACCCTGGCGACCGCCTTGGCCGTCCTCGAACCCGAAGACTGCGAAGCTCTCGTACTACTCGCCTCACCCTGGGATTTTCATGCCGGCACCAACGGACCGCCGGCCGCCGTCACCATGGGGAGGACCGTTCTGGAGCGGATAATTTCGGCATCGGGATGCCTGCCGGTCGATGCGCTCCAATCCATGTTCTTTTCGCTTGATCCCATGCTGGGGTGGAACAAGTTTCGAGCGTTTGCCGACCTCAATTCCGGGAGCGCCAAGGCTGAGCTTTTCGTCGCGCTGGAAGACTGGCTGAACGACGGCGTGCCGCTTGCAGCCGACATCGCCCGCTCCTGCCTGTTCGACTGGTACGGGAAGAACAGCCCGGCCAACGGAGCCTGGCGGGTGGCCGGCACCCTGATCGATCCTGCGCGGCTCGACCTTCCGACCCTGGGCGTCGTGCCGACCAGCGATCGTATCGTGCCGCCGGCCTCCGCCGCCGCACTTGTCGACCGCATTGCAAACGCCCAAACCTTGACCCCGGCAGCCGGGCATATTGGAATGATGGTCGGCGGCCAGGCACGCGCGCGGCTTTGGAAACCCCTCGCCGCCTGGTTAAGCGCAGTATAATTGCAATGCGGCAAGCGTATACATCCAATAATTCAATTAGATAGATATATGTATTGTGCAATGCAGCATAATTCGTTGAAAGCGGATCGAATTAGGTCTATATCACTGCCATAGTATTCCAGACCCGTCCGGCGCGATAAAGCAGGTCGGGAAACAAAGAAAGGGAGTCCCGATGACAAATGTCGTAATTGCCAGTGCAGCGCGTACCCCTGTCGGTTCGTTCAACGGATCGCTCAGCATCCTGTCGGCGTCCGATCTGGGCAAGGTTGCGATTGAAGCCGCGCTGGAACGTGCCGGCGTAGCGCCCGAAGACGTATCGGAAGTAATTATGGGACAGATTCTCACGGCAGCGCAGGGGCAGAATCCGGCTCGTCAGGCTTCGATTGGCGCCGGCCTTCCCGTCGAAGTCCCGGCCTATGGCGTCAACCAGCTTTGCGGATCCGGCCTGAAATCCGTCGCGATGGGTCTGCAGGCGATCCAGAACGGCGATTCGGAAATCGTTGTGGCGGGCGGACAGGAATCCATGAGCATGGCTCCGCATGCCTCCAACCTGCGCGGCGGCACCAAGATGGGCAATACCGAATTCGTCGATACCATGATCAAGGACGGGTTGTGGGACGCCTTCAACGGCTATCACATGGGCAACACTGCCGAAAACGTCGCCGAGAAATGGCAGATCACCCGCGAGCAGCAGGATGAGTTCGCCGCCGCGTCGCAGAACAAGGCGGAAGCGGCGATAAAAGCCGGCAAGTTCAAGGACGAAATCGCACCGGTTACCTATAAAACCCGCAAAGGCGAAGTGACGGTCGAAGAAGACGAATATCCGAAACCCGGCGTCACCGCGGAATCCCTCAGCGGCCTGCGGCCCGCCTTCGACAAGGAAGGCACCGTCACGGCCGGCAACGCATCCGGCATCAACGACGGCGCGGCAGCGCTGGTGCTGATGTCGGAAGACGAAGCCAGATCCCGCGGCGTCGAGCCGATGGCGCGCATCGTTTCCTGGGCGCAGGTGGGCGTCGACCCGGCTATCATGGGGTCCGGCCCCATCCCGGCGAGCCGCAAGGCCCTGGAAAAAGCCGGATGGGCGGCCGACGATCTTGATCTTATCGAAGCCAACGAAGCATTCGCAGCGCAGGCCTGTGCAGTAAACAAGGACCTTGGCTGGGATACCGACAAAGTGAACGTCAATGGCGGCGCTATTGCCATCGGTCATCCGATAGGTGCGTCCGGTGCCCGGGTACTGACAACGCTGCTCTACGAAATGCAGAAACGCGACGCCAAAAAAGGCCTCGCCACGCTGTGCATCGGCGGCGGCATGGGTATCGCGATGTGCGTGGAACGCGACTAAAGCACTGAACTGCCGGATCGCCAGGAACGGCGGTCCCTGAATTGAAATGTCACTCGAACGCGGATGATCAGGACGACTTCCGCGAACGGGAAAGCTTGGGAGTGTTTTAAATGTCGAGAGTCGCAGTCGTGACCGGCGGCACCCGCGGAATCGGCGGGATGGTGTCGGAACAGTTGAAGGAAAAGGGCTATACGGTCGCGGCCGTATACGGCGGAAACGACGAAGCTGCCGAAAAGTTCAAGAACAAGACCGGTATCTCCGTTTACAAGATCGACGTGTCCGATTTCGATGCGTGCAAGGCCGGGATCGCCCAGATCGAACAGGACCTGGGGCCGGTGGAAATTCTGGTCAACAATGCCGGCATTACCCGCGACGGTACGATGCACCGGATGGACCACGACAGCTGGCAGGCGGTGATCGATACCAACCTGGGGTCCTGCTTCAACACGTGCCGCTCGGTGATCGAAGGCATGCGCGAACGCAAGTTCGGTCGCATCGTCAACATCGGCTCCATCAACGGCCAGGCCGGCCAGTACGGCCAGGTCAACTACGCGGCCGCCAAATCCGGCATTCACGGTTTCACCAAAGCCCTTGCACAGGAAGGCGCGGCACAGGGCATCACCGTCAATGCGATTGCACCCGGCTATGTCGACACCGACATGGTGCGCGCCGTGCCGGCGGACATTCTGGAGAAAATCATACAGCGGATTCCGATGGGCCGGTTGGGCCGGGGCGAGGACATCGCCCGTGGCGTACTGTTCCTGGTGGCCGACGATGCCGACTTCGTCACCGGTTCGACGCTGTCGATAAACGGCGGCCAGCATATGTACTAAGCTGATTCCGAGACCAGCGCGTTTTCGCACGAGCGTAAAAAGCCTAAAGTCGTCGCATGACGGACGCGGCGAACACATTGGAAACCAGGCGCCAGGCCACCTTGATCGGGGCCGGCGCCGTTTTTCTATGGGGTTCGCTGGCGATTCTGACCAGGCTGACCGGCGACGTGCCGCCCTTCCAGATGGTCGCCATTGCATTCGCGGTAGGGTTTTTTATCGCCTTGATAAAGTGGATCCTGTGCGGCGAATCCGTACCGCGTCATTTTCGGCAACCGCTCCGCGCCTGGGCACTCGGCATAGTCGGGCTGTTCGGCTACCATTTTCTGATTTTCACCGCCCTGAAAACTGCGCCCCCGGTGGAGGCCAATCTGGTCAACTACTTGTGGCCCCTGTTGATCGTCATCTTCTCGGCGCTTCTTCCCGGCGAAACACTGCGCACCCGACATATCGCCGGCGCTCTGGTGGGCTTTGCCGGGGTATACCTCCTGGTGACCGGCGGCGCGTCTATCCGCCCGGACACAGCGCACCTGCCCGGTTACGCAGCGGCATTCCTGGCGGCCCTTTTATGGTCCTCTTACAGCGTCGCCAGCAGCCGGCTGGAAAACGTGCCAACCGATGCCATCGGCGCATTTTGCCTGGTCGCGGGCGTGCTGTCGGTTGTGGCGCATCTCGTTTTCGAAACCACCGTTCACCCGTCGTCAGGCGAATGGTTGGCGCTGATCGCGCTCGGTCTGGGACCGGCGGGAGGCGCGTTCTTCTTATGGGACTGGGGCCTGAAACGGGGCAGCGTACGCGCGCTGGGCGGGATTGCCTATTGCGCGCCGTTGCTGTCGACCGGGCTGCTGCTGGCCTTCGGAGCGGGAACGTTAACGCCTGCCATTGCGATCGCCGCAATCGCAATCGTCGCCGGTGCGGCGCTGGCCGCCGGAGATATGTTCGGGCGGTAGCGTTGGGAGTACCAAGGTTTCGCCGGCACACCGTTTTGCTATTCTGGGCATCCAAATTCAGCGGGATCGGGGAGAAAGAATGATGGATACGATCGGCGAAAGCCTGTCCGCTGCGGCGACGGCCTGGCTGGCCAAATTCGAAAACGCACTGAGCGGTTCGGACAGTAATACTCTGAACGCCTTGTTTCTGCCCGACAGTCACTGGCGCGACCTGCTTGCTATGACGTGGGATGTAACGACGGTAAGCGGTCCAGGAAACATCGCCGCCGCCCTGGCGGGCAGCACCGGGCGGGTTAGCGCCGCAAACTTCCGCGTCGATGAAACCGATGCGCCCGTCCGCATGGTGATGCGGGGCGGCAAGAAAGATGTGCTCGAAGCGATTTTCTTTTTCTCGGCGGAGGCGGGGCCCGGCCAGGGCGTGTTGCGGCTGCTGCCCGACGCAACGGATGGCGGGAAACTGAAAGCCTGGACGGTTCTGACCGCATTGACCGAGATAAAGGGGCACGAGGAAACCGTCGGGACGGCGAGGCCGACCGGGGAGGTTTACTCCCGCGACTTTGCTGGACCCAACTGGCTCGACCGACGGAAAATCGCGGCCGCCTACGAAGACCGCGATCCCGAGGTGCTGATCGTCGGTGGCGGACAGGCCGGTCTGGGCGCAGCGGCTCGCCTGACCCAACTGGGCGTCGACACGCTGATCGTCGACCGCGAAGCCCGTGTCGGCGACAATTGGCGCAAGCGTTATCATGCTCTGGTGCTGCACAATCAGGTCCATGTTAACCACCTGCCCTACCTGCCGTTTCCGCCGAACTGGCCGACCTACATTCCGAAGGACAAGCTGGCCAACTGGTTCGAAGCCTATGCCGACATCATGGAGCTCAATTTCTGGACCGAAACGGAGTTCACCGGCGGGGCATACGACGAAGACGAAGGGCGCTGGACCGCGGAACTGACCAAACCGGATGGCGGCAAACGAACCGTCCGGCCCCGTCATATCGTTATGGCGACGAGTGTCAGCGGGGTTCCCAAATTACCAACCATCCCGACGCTGGAAAACTTCAAGGGCGAGGTGATGCATTCCGGTACTTACACCAGCGCCGAGGGCCGCGAAGGCAGCAACGTGCTGATCATCGGCACCGGCACCAGCGGCCACGATGTTGCCCAGGATCTGTACTCCAACGGCGCGCACCCGACGCTGGTGCAACGGAGCCCGACTTCCGTCATCAATGTGGAACCCAGCGCGCAGCTGCCCTACACGCTGTACGACGAAGATATCACACTGGAAACCAAGGACCTCATCGCCGCCTCGATGCCTCTGCAGCCCCTGAAGGAAGCGCACCGGCTGATGGCAATAGAATCCACCCGGCTCGATGCCGATTTGCTGGAAGCGCTTGAGAAAAAGGGCTTCAAGATCGACCATGACGACGTCTACGGCTGGCAGTTCAAGTTCATGAACCGGGGCGGCGGGTACTATTTCAATGTCGGATGTTCGGACCTGATCGTCGATGGCAAGGTCGGGCTGATCCAGTATGACGACATCGAAACCTTCGTCGCCGACGGTGCGCAACTACACGACGGCACGGTGATCCCCGCGGATACAGTGATCCTGGCCACCGGCTACAGGACCCAGGAGGAAATGATCGAGAAGCTGCTGGGCAAGGATGTCGCCGACAGGATCGGGCCCATCTGGGGATGGAACGAGGACGCGCAGGAACTCAACAACATGTGGATGCGCACCGGACAGCCCGGCCTGTGGTTCATCGCCGGCAGTTTTGCCCAATGCCGCATCTATTCGAAATATCTGGGCCTGCAGATCAAGGCTTGCCTTGAAGGCCTGATGCCGGCGGGACGGCCCTAACGCCTTACTTGAACTCGCGCGCGTCCATCAGCACCGTGTCGGTCATCGACGGGCGCTGGTTGAAGTCGTCGAACCAAGCCGCCAATGCGGGGCAATCGCCGCGCCAGTCGTCGTCGGGGAATGTCTGATCCGCGAATGCCAGAGCCACTGCCACGGAAATCGTCCCGACATCGATACCGCCGTCGAAATCGGCTACGTCTTTTTCCAGCCCCGCGATCCCGTTGAATACGATCGCCTTGTTATGCGCGACAATACCGCCGGACTGGCGTTCAGGCTTCTTCAGGCTTTCCACGAAACACACCACCATCGACGCAATCATCCCGTCGGCCAGCGCCTGACGGGTCAGCACGGTCCAGCGCGCGGCGCCGTTGCGCGGCAACATGTCGGGACCGTCGCATTCAACATCGAGATACTCCATGATGACCGGCGAATCGTAGATCGAAGCACCTTCATCCGTGATCAGGCAGGGAATCTGCCCCAGCGGGTTGGGCGTCGCGGCCCGGTCGTCCTTGCTGAGCGGATTGGATTTTTCCTTCTCGATAATATTTTCGATGCCCTTTTCCTTCATCAGGACGACGACTTTGCGGACGAACGGAGACGTGGGAGACCAGCGAAGTTTCATGGGGAGGACTCTTAGAAGTTGTCTTTGCGGGTTCGGATTTCGGCAAAAACGTCGACCGGCGGCCTACCTTCCATGCCGATAACGGCCGCCAGCGCCGGGTCGTCGGCCCGCAGGAACGGGTTGGTCCGGCGTTCGACGCCCATCAGCGACGGCACTGTCGATACGCCGGCTTCACGGCGGGCCTCGATCTGTTTGGCATAGGCCTGCAGATCGGCATTGTCGGGATCGACATGCAGCGCGAACTTCGCATTCCCCATTGTGTATTCATGCGCGCAGTAAACCCAGGTGTCGTCCGGCACTTCCCTGAATTTGGAAATCGAATCGTACATCTGTTCGAACGTGCCCTCGAACACGCGACCGCAACCCAGCGCGAAAAGCGTGTCGCCGCAGAACAGGGCCTGGCTTTCCGCGAACCAGTAGGCAATGTGCCCCGCCGTGTGACCCGGCACGTCCCAGACTTTGGCCTCGGCTTCGTAGAGCATGAAGGTGTCGCCATCGGCGACCTCGACGTCGATCATGGGAATCCGGTCGCGGTCCGCTTTCGGGCCCACCACGGTGCACCCTGTGGCCTCCTTGATTTCCGGTACGCCACCGACGTGGTCGTTGTGATGATGCGTGGCGAGAACATGCGTCAGGTTCCAGCCGAACATATCCAGGGTTTCGAGAACCGGCGCCGCGTCTGACGGGTCGACGACAGCGGCATTGCCCGAGGAACTTTCGCGCAGCAGATAGACGTAATTGTCGGAGCGGGTCGGGATCTGGTGGATTTCGAGCGTGGACATATGTCCGGACCTCCCGGGAGATGATTGAATTTCGGGCCAAAACCTATCAAACCGTACGCATACCGCCAACCGCGCCGCCCGGAAATTCTTCCCCTTCTCGGGAACCCGGTGCATAGTCCGCGCATGTACAACGATGTGGTCGATCTGCGGGATTTCTATAACACGCCGCTGGGGCATACCGCACAGCGGATTATACGTCGGTATATCCGGACGGCATGGCCAAACACGCGCGGGATGAATGTCGCGGGCATCGGCTATCCGATCCCCTATCTGCGGCCATTCCTGGACGAAGCCGAGCGGGTCGTCGCCCTGATGCCGGCACAACAGGGGGTCATGCGCTGGCCGGCAGAGAACCAGAACATCGTCAGTCTCGCGCCGGAAGACGACCTCCCTCTGCCCGACGTTTCGATGGACCGCATTTTGATGGTGCACGCGCTCGAATGTTCGGAGCAACTCCGCAAGCTGCTGCGCGAAGTCTGGCGGATCGTGACGGAAGGCGGACGCGTGATGATCGTGGTTCCGAACCGCCGCGGTATCTGGGCGCGGATGGATCACACGCCGTTCGGGCACGGACACCCATACACGCCGGGTCAGGTATCGCGCCTGTTGCGGGACAATCTGTTTCAGCCCGAAACTTCCGTCGCGGGACTGTTCGTGCCGCCGACCCGATCGCGGATGGCGCTGGCATCCGCCCGGCCGATTGAACGGGTTGGTTTTCGCTGGTTTCAGACAGTAGGCGGCGTGCTGTTTATCGAAGCGCGGAAACAGATTTACGCGGGATCGACCGCTGTCTCCGCGGTTGCCGAACCCTCACGCAAGCGCGGATACGTCCGGGTTGTCGGCAGCACCGAACGCGGCACGATACGCAGCGGGGACTGACGCCGGCTTCCTATTCCCGGGTAAGGACGAAAATCGCTTCCTCGCCGCGGATATTGGCGGCGGCGCCGGCGGATTTGAGTTTCCGCGATGCGCCGGAACGCGATAGCGACAACGCCCGTTGCACCGTCAGGCCCAGATCGTCGCACAGCGTCGAAAAATCGCGGATCGTGCACAGATGGATATTGGGGGTGTCGTACCACGATGCGCCTTCGTCGCCGACAACGGGCATCCGGCCGTCAAACATCATTTCGAGCCGCACCCGCCAATGGCCAAAATTGGTGAATGAGACAATCGCATGACGCCCGATCCGCACCAGATGCGAAACGACTTCGCGCGGATTCCGGGTCGCCTGCAGCGTCCGGGTCAGCACGACATAATCGAAGGCATCGTCGGGGTAATGCTCCAGGTCGGTATCGGCATCGCCCTGAATGACCGACAGACCATTTGCCACGCAGGCATTCACCCCGGCCTGGCTCAATTCGATCCCTCGTCCGTCGACACCCTTGTTGCGGCCGAGATAATCAAGCAGCGCCCCGTTGCCGCAGCCGATATCGAGCACCCGGCTGCCGTCATCGACCATATTGGCGATGATTTCGAGATCGCGTCGCGCCAGGACCGGGGCGGCGGCGGTTTGGGGATCGATCCCGATGCCGCCGGCGTTCATTTCGACGCCAGGCCGCGATGTACGGCCGCCCCCTCAAGAAAACCGGAGACAGTTGCATGGAATTCGGGCTCGTCCAGCAGAAATGCGTCGTGCCCTTTGTCGGTGTCTATTTCGACGAAACTCACATTGGCCGCAACCGCGTTCAGTGCGCGTACGATCTCACGGCTTTCCTCGGTAGGAAACAGCCAGTCGCTTGTGAAGGAAATGATGCAGAACCGGACCGCGGTCCCCTCGAACGCCCCGGCAAGCACGCCGTCGTGTTCCGCCGCCAGGTCGAAATAATCCATTGCGCGGGTGATATAGAGATACGAGTTCGCGTCGAATCGCTCGACGAAGGTGCTCCCCTGATGCCGCAAATAGCTCTCGACCTGGAAATCCGCGTCGAAACCGAAGCTGACTGCATCGCGCGCCTGAAGACGGCGTCCGAATTTCCGGTGCAGCGCCGTTTCCGACAGATAGGTGATATGCGCGGCCATGCGGGCCACCGACAAGCCGCCTTTGGGATTTACGCCTTCGCGCAGATAGTTGCCCTTGCGCCAGTCCGGATCGGCCATGATGGCCTGCCGGCCGACTTCATGAAAGGCGATATTCTGCGCGGAGTGACGGGCTGCGCCGGCGATCGGCACGGCGGAAAACACACGGTCCGGATATCTCGACGCCCATTCGAGGACCTGCATCGCACCCATCGATCCGCCGATGACGCAAAACAGCTGATCTATTCCGAGATGATCCAGCAGCAGTGCCTGGGCCCGGACCATGTCGCCGATCGTGATAACGGGAAAATCCAGCCCCCATGGCTCGCCCGTTTCGGGATTGACATCGCGCGGGCCGGTCGACCCCAGGCAGCCGCCAAGCACGTTGACGCAGATAACGAAATACCTCTCGGTATCCAGCGGTTTGCCGGGACCGACCATAAGTTCCCACCAGCCGGGCTTGCCGGTCACGGGATTGTTTTCCAGAACGTACTGGTCTCCCGTCAATGCGTGGCAAACGAGGACAGCGTTGGATTTGTCGGCGCTCAGTTCGCCACAGGTGGTATAGGCAGCCGTGAACGGGCCGATGGTTTCCCCGGAATCGAGGCGCATGGGTTCGTCCCGCGCGAGCTCTGCCTGAAGCCCGGGCAATCCAGCGTTGGCGTCCCCGGATGCCGGGGAAATGTCGCGGGTCGCGGTCATGGTTGCAAACCGATCTGCCGATCCGGAAAAAGGGCCTGAATAGCTAGGATCGCCCCCCTGCTATGTCAATGTTTTCTTTGCATTTGCGGGTTCCGACGACTACATATTGCGCCCTTCGGGGCGGAAAACCATCGCGGCGACGGGACACGGTAATCCACCCTATCCTGAATTTGAAAACGGCCGGATTATGTCTGAAGGCAAACCGAACCTTGCCGCCCTGCGCGAAGAACTCGACAGCATCGACAATGCGCTGCACGACCTGTTGATGCGCCGCGCCGCGATTGCTGCCGGCGTACGCGCGTCCAAGGGCGGCGCGCCGGTCTGGCGCCCTTCGCGTGAAGCACAGATACTGCGGCGCCTGATGGCGCGGCATTCGGGCCCCTTCCCGAGAGCGACGATCGTTCAGGTTTGGCGTGAAATCATTTCCGCCATGGTACGACTACAGGGAGAGTTTTCCGTTGCGGTCTACGCGCCCGAAGGCGACCGGTTGTGCCGCGACATGGCGCGGGATCATTTCGGCGCGGAAACGCCGTTATCCCTCCATTCGTCTGCGCGTGCGGTGCTGACCGCCGTGCAGGAAGGAACCGCGACCGCCGGCGTGCTGCCGATCCCGGAAGACAGCGAGGAAGCGCCCTGGTGGCCGATCCTGGCCGGCATGGCAAGCGGCGGAGACGTGTCCGTGTGCGCCCGCCTGCCCTTTGCGCCCACGGCGCCGGGCAATGGCGATTCCGCACTCTGCGTGGCCGCCATCGCACCCGACGAAAGCGGAGACGACAGAAGCTTTTTCGTAGTTCGCACTTTTCCGGAGGTCAGTCGCGCGCGCCTGAACGAGGCGATCGCCGCAGCCGGCATCAAACCGGTTCGCCTTATCGGCCGGGGCCAACCGAGAGAAGGCACATCGGTGTTTCTGGCCGAACTGGAAGGATTTGCCGGACCCGACGACGCCCGAATCGCGCGATTGACCGACCCCGAGAACGGCATCGCGGAAAGCGCCGTCTTCCTGGGCGTGTACGCGACGCCTTTCAGCAGTACCGAAATTGCGGACCGGGGAGAAGTCTGATGGCGCTGATCCCCCGCCCTGGCATTATGGAAATGGCGCCCTACGTTCCCGGCGCGTCGAAAGTCGACGGCGTCGACCGCATCATCAAACTTTCGTCAAACGAAGGGGCGCTCGGCCCCAGTCCGAAGGCAACCGCCGCGTACGAAGAGCTCGGCAGCAAACTGCACCGCTATCCTGACGGGGGCTCGGTCGAACTGCGCGCCGCCATCGGCGCGCGGCACGGGCTGGACCCGGACCGCATCGTCTGCGGCGCCGGGTCGGACGAGGTTCTGGCCCTGCTCGCGCGCGCGTATGCGGGTCCCGGCGACGAAGTCCTGTTCGGCGAACACGCTTTCGTTATGTATCCGCTCTTCGCCCTGTCCGTGGGCGCGACCCCGGTCAAGGCGCCGGAGACGAAGTTCACCGTCACGGTCGATGCCTTGCTGGACAAGGTGACGGACCGGACCCGGATCGTCTACGTCGCAAACCCGAACAATCCCACTGGCACCATGGTCACATCCGACGAGATGACCCGGCTGCGCGCCGGTCTGCGTGACGATATCCTGCTGGTGATCGACGCAGCCTATGCCGAATACGTGACCCGCAACGATTACTCTCCGGGCATCGAACTGGTCGACGCGGGCGACGACGTCGTGATGACCCGGACGTTTTCCAAGATTTACGCGATGGGCGGCGTCCGGCTGGGCTGGGCCTACTGCCCGGAGGCGATAGCCGACGTGCTGAACCGCATCCGCCCGCCGTTCAACGTCACCAGCGGCGCGCAGGCAGCGGGCATCGCCGCGGTCAACGACGTGGAATTTCTGACCCGGTCGCGCGATCACAACACGGCCTGGCTGCCCTGGCTGTCGGACCGGTTGTCCGAAATGGGCCTGGATGTGGTGCCGAGCGCCGGTAATTTCGTGCTGGTCAGGTTCGCGGAAGACGGCCCGCACACTGCGGACGCCGCAATGGCATTTCTGCAGGCGCGAGGGATCATACCCCGTGGAACCGGCAGCGCCGGCATTCCGGAAGGCATCCGCATCACCATCGGGCTTGAAGACGAAATGCGGGCCGTCGCGAACGCGATGTCCGACTTCCTGAAAACGGCATGAGCGAACATATGTTCGACCGTGTCGCCTTTATCGGCATCGGGCTGATCGGCTCATCCATCGCCCGCGTGATGCGTCGCGACGATCTCGCGGGCACGATCGTCGCCTGCGCACGAACGGACGAAACGCTGGACGCCGCCAAGAGACTGGGGATCGCGGACGAAACCACAAAAGACATCGCCGAGGCGGTACGCGACGCGGATCTGATCATGATCTGCACGCCGGTATCGACCTACGGAGCGATCGCAGAAGCCATGGCACCGGCGATGAAACCCGGCGCTATCGTTACAGATGTCGGATCGGTGAAGGCGTCCGCCGTTACCGCCGTGTTGCCGCATCTGCCCGACGGGGTCCATTTCGTCCCCGGACACCCGATCGCGGGCACGGAGAATTCGGGTCCCGAATCCGGCTTCGACACGCTGTTCGAAGGCCGCTGGTTCCTGATTACGCCGCCGCCCGGTACCGATCAGGCCGCCATCGACAAAGTGGCCGCGCTGTGGAAACAGGCGGGCAGTCAGATCGATTACCTGGAACCGGCGCATCACGACCAGGTGCTGGCGATCACGTCCCATTTACCGCATCTGATCGCCTACACCATCGTCGGCACCGCCACCGACCTGGAAGATCACATCAAGTCGGAGGTCGTCAAATACTCCGCGTCGGGATTCCGCGATTTCACACGTATCGCGGCGTCCGATCCCGTGATGTGGCGCGACATCTTCATCGCCAACCGCGATGCGGTGCTGGAAATGCTGGGCCGGCTGTCGGAAGATCTGGCAGGGCTGCAACGCGCCATCCGCGTCGGCGACGGAGAGACGCTCGAGGCGCTGTTCCGCAGAACCCGTGAAATCCGCCGCGGTGTTGTCGAGGCCGGTCAGCACATTCCGCCCTCTCCGGACGGCTCTGACGGCGAAAACTGACGCTTCCCTATTCCCAGCGTACGGGTTTAAGGCGGAACAGCGGCGCAGGCCCGAGATAGAGCCGCTGCCGCTGAATACTGACGGGCAGGCGCGCCGGTCCTCCCCCGAACGACAGCGCCCGGTTGGCGACCTTTGCAGCAAACGCCGTGCGCGCATCAATCACCCCGGCGGCAATCAGCGCATCCGACGTTTTCTCCACGCCGTCGATTTCAGCTGCCATGGCGCCCTGGGGCTGGAGGTTTTCGTCCAGCGCGAAGGTTCCGTCGCCACGCAAAGAAAGAGATTCCCAGTCCAGTGCGAAGGCCCGCACCTCCAGAGCCCCGCCGGCGTCCCGCCACCGGGCCAGCGCGGCCGGCAGGGTGCCGCGAGGCTCGAACGGACCGATGGCGACAGCATCGACCGATAATCGGTTCAGCCCTGTCCC
>Ga0181567_10000381_pt1 | contig 32627 bp, 15 predicted proteins | sample 101ome_14_FD_133761 | JGI IMG/M metagenome (GOLD analysis project Ga0181567, IMG submission 133761) | Coastal salt marsh microbial communities from the Groves Creek Marsh, Skidaway Island, Georgia - 101403AT metaG (megahit assembly) | ecosystem: Environmental > Aquatic > Marine > Intertidal...
AAGGCATATGCGAATGCATATGCTTTTAGTATTATTCAGATTGTGAAGTCATAATTCGCCCGTTGCCGGGCGAAGGTAGCTTTTGAGCATTATTCGAGTTGCTTCAGCCATCTTGTTAAAAGAAATTTTATAGTTTGTAAACTATAAGCGGAGGCGGTTGACCTGTATCCCCCTATTCTAGCTTCGTCTTATCAACGGAAGGCAGTTAATCCCTAACAAGCGAAATCACTTACCTATGTGGTTGCTTTTTCTCAGAGCCACAATCTTTTCAGCCTATCGTATGCTTCTACACGCTGACGCTCCACACCATCGGCGATCTTTCACGCAGAATCTTGGAGGATCGAGCAGCCCCGATCAAACAGTGTCAGTTATTTTGCCTTGTTATGTTCTAGTAGTGCCTGGCGTAACTTGTCTGAACCACCAACTCTTACATTGATGATACCGTTGTAATATTCATCTGTTTCTAATACACGCCTATCAAATTGTTCTCGTGCTTCAATGTAACTCATTTCTGCTCTGCTTTTGCAAAAATAAAGTATTTCACGAGAAAAATTTTCTTCGCCTAGTTGTTGTACGTCTGCATTCAGCCTATCTGAGCTGCCCCAGTATTCACGCCAATCGCTTTCTTTGTAGCCTCGACGTTTGTTCTTTTTGCCTTTAAGTGGTGGCTTGGTTGTTTTAAACTTTGCTAATTTTTTGCCTACGTACTTTTGATTTGTTTTGAGATTTGTTATTAGATATACAAAGCCTTCGTATTCATCGTCTATAGATTCAACAGGTTTGCCTTGATATGTCCAACTCATACATTATGTATAAGATAGATTTTTGCCTAGTCTCGATTTTGATCTGTGCCTTTTTCTTCACGCCATTCGTTAAGATGTTGTAAATGTTTTTGCCTAATTTCGTCTTGTCTTGTCTTTGCTAATGTAATAAGTTTTCTCAATTCACGACGAGCCGACCTGCTGTTGCGAATACTTGGCCTACGTTCAAATAATTCACTAGCAGAAAAATATTTCAAATATGTTTTTACAAGCTCGTCGTGTGTATCGTCGTGTTTCATTCTATAATATCAACATCGGTAGAGTAACTTGTAAAGCCATTTTCTTTGATGACTTTCATAACATGGTTAACTCTACCAACTAGTTCGTCCTTGTGTGATATGAGGAAAACGTTTTTACTACGTTCTCTGCCCATTTTCTTTAGCACAGCAAGACTATTTTCAACACCTGCTGTGTCCATACCTGAGTCAATTAACTCGTCAATAAACAATAAGTTAATACCTTGGTACAAACTTTCCCAAACATCACGGAATGCAAAGCTCATACCTAGTATGAGTCTGTTACGTTCACCACGTGATAAGTTATCAAAATCTAGGTCTTGTCCAAGTTGTGTAATCTCGACACTCAGATCATTTTGGAACTGTACCTGATGAGGCAGTCCAAGTCTGTCAAGATAGTATGTAAGTCTGTTATTTAGATACGCCAAGTTCTGATCAATGATCTTTTTACGAATGAAACTGTCTTTGTTTGTTAACAGTTTAAGCAAAAAGTCTTGGTGATCCTTTAAATTATTGAGTTCGTTAATAGAATCCCAACTAATTTCTTGCAATGCAGTAGTTTTTAGGTCATCAACTTGCTCTTGATACGGATCTGTGTCGTCTTTTTTGTTTTCTAATGCACGTTTTAAGTTATCAACATTGTTTCTATGTTCATATGCTTCTTTTGCAGTCTCATAAAACGTATTCGGACGTCCGTTGATGTCTCCAATCTCGTTTAATGTGTTCATAGTTGCTTCTAATTTGTCAGCAACTTCTGTTTGATAGGCAAGTGCATCGCTTAATTCTTTTTGTTTACGTGTTTTAATTTCTGCTTTTTTATCTGCGTGAAGCTCTTGTCCACAAGTATAACAAATAGCAGTATCTAGTTCTTTAATATCTTTTTCTGCCTTGTCAACGCTTTTAGTTGCTCGCATTAGTGCTGCTTCTAGTGTTGCTTTTTCTTTATTAAGGCTTGTAATACGATTGTTAAGCTCTGTCCAGTTAATTAGTTTGTCATGCTTGTCTAATTCGTCGTCGATATTGAGTTTTTCTAGTTCTTCAATAGCAGATTCAAGTTTTTTAACGTCATCTCTGCGTTTTGCCTCCCAAGCACGTTGTCTACCAATAAGAGTTTCAATACTTTGTTCAATTTTTTTGTTACTTGCTTCAATAGCATTGATTTTTAGTGTTTCTTCGGTGACTAAATCCTTAGTTTGACGAATCTTTTCTTTTAATCCGTCAGCCTTTTCAGTAAGAATAGTAATACCAAGCAACTGTTCAATGATAGCACGTTGATCATTTGCTCTCATGCTAAGGAACGGCTCGGTATAAGTGTTGAGTGCAACAATATGTTTGAACATATCGTGGCTCATACCCAACAACGTGTCAATTTCTTTTTGTGTTTCGCGGCTATCACCTTGACTTTGATCATCCATTTCGACTTGTTCAAGGTCATTGATGTAAAATTTAAGAACGTTAGGTGATCTGCCACGTTCAATCTTGTAACTGTTGCCGTCTTTGTCAAAATTAAGTGTAACTAACATGCCTTTGCTGTTAGTTTTGTTAATCAAGTTGTTCTTTTTGATATTTGTTAGTGCATTACCAAACAATGCATAAGAAAGTGCATTGATAATTGTAGTTTTACCAGTGCCGTTGCGTGATCCTGTGTCGTCGCCACCTTGATCTAAGTTCTCACCAAGCACAAGTGTTAGTTGTTCACTGTTAAAGTCAACTGCTTGGGTAACATTACCCACACTCATAAAGTTTTTTACGGTTAAGTCTTTTATTTTGATCATGCTAACTCATTGTATATGTCTAGTAGTAGCTTCTTATTAAAGCTATCTGTGTCTAATGCACTAATTTCATTGCTTACAATCTGATCTACACTTTCAAATTGTGCAATATCAAGTTCTGAACTAATTTCTTCAATTAACTTCTGTGGAATAAGAGTAATCTCTCTACATTCATACTGTTCCATAAAGGTTTCTTTGATGTAACTTGCTTCTTCGTAGCTAATATCAATGTCAAGTGTTACTCTCAGGTACATATTAGGCTTGATAAGACTGTCCTTTTCGTCAATCAACTGCGATAGCTTAACTGTACGATACTTTGGACATTGTGGCCAGTTGATGTATTCTGGTTCTGCATCGTTCTCGCGGTCTAATATCATCATACCACGGTCATCATCCCAAGCATCAGCATAGTTGTGTGGGAAAGCATTACCAATGTAATGAATCTTACCTTGCTTCTGCCGTTTATGGAAGTGCCCACTGAACACATACTCTTGATGTTTAAAGTGTTCAGTACGCAAGTCGCCGTGATCTGGCATTTTAACCAATGCGTTCATATAGAAACTAGGTAATTCAAAGTGCCCAAACAAATATTTGGTTTGCAACTTCTCCATGCGTTTCCATTCTTCACCTACAAGCCACGGAACCAGTGCTACATCTTCGATAACCTGTATGTTATCTACTACTGTAATACCAGGAATGTGTCTTGCAAACTCTGTTGAGCTTACATCACGCTTGTCTTTGTAGTACAAGTCATGGTTGCCACTAAACATATAGAACTTTTCAAATGCTTCGCCTAGTTTTTCTAGGCTACGAATAGTAGCGTCCATGGTTGTTAAGTTAAGACTGTTACGATTATGATGCCAGTCACCACAAAAGATGCCTGTTTCACATCCGTGTGCTTTAGCAGTCTCAATATACCAGTCAATAAAGTCTTCGCAGTCCTGATTATGGACACGTGAATTGCCTTTCATACCAAAGTGTATGTCGGTAAACACCGCAGCTTTTTTAAACAATAGAAATACTCCACTTAGACTTTGATTATAAAAGAAAAAATCTTAATTGTCAAATTCTTTTTGCTTCTTTTCTTGATCTTCCATGAATCTTGCTAGTCCTGCTTCGTATTCGCCTTCCATTTGACGAGTGTAGCTAGGATCTAAGTCATTCATTTCAAGGATGTCGTCTCTGATTTTTTGATTGCGTTTTTCTAGGTTAATAACACGCACAAAGCTATTAGTAACAGCAGCGGTATAATAAGCAAAGGGGTTATTGGATTTAGATTCATCAAATTGTAGTCCTATCTGTGAAAGTTGTAAGATTGCTTGACCTTTCATTTCGTCATTGTAGGTATAACCACGAACATTACCTCGTCTTGCATAACGATCGACTAACATTAACCACATTTGTGCAAGTTTGTTAGTTGCAACTCCGCGATCTTTGTTGAAATGTCCGTTTTCCATGCCACCTTCCCAGTGACTTTTGCCTACACATATTAAATTACCGTCGTCGTCAAATTTATAGTGTTGAAACGGAGGAAAATTTAATTTAACTTTATGGTCTGCCACGGTTTTTGGATTCTTTTTACGTCCAGGTTCGTCAGGAATATGATCAAACGTCATAATTCTAAAAATAAGTTCTTCTGTTTTTAAACTTTCTGGGTCAATGGCAAAATTTGCTTGCTTTACTTGCTTACCAGCTGCTTTTGCTTCGTCATATGCTGCCGTTGACAATGCTTTTGCTTTGTTTTCTTTAGCTTCTTGAATGGTTGTTTGGTTTATTTTATCTATACTTGATAATATGATATCGTAATCTGCATACTCTTTGGAAACAAAACTACAAAAAGAACTTTTACTTTTGTGTATTTCTTTGAGCATGTCCTTATTATTAAGATAATTTACTTTTTTTCTAGCCATGGCTACTCCTATACTGTATTTATTATAATATACGCAGATAATTTTGTCAACTAAATACTGTAAGGAGATTTCTATGGCAGACAACACTCAATATATCACACAAATCCTAGAAAGTATAGGGTCTGTGTATTCAGGAACAAGTTCTTACAGCAACAATGGTGTACTAGGATCAGAAGATCCATCTTTGAAAACATCAATGGCGTTGTCAACTGGAGAATTTGCACAAAATCCTTACTTGGTAGGGTCGTTGATCCGCCGCAGAACATTGCCGCCAGGTGCTCAACCTGCTCCTGTAAAGATAACAAGTGCTACTTTTAGTTCGTCGACATATAATAACACAACTGAAAACTGGAGAGTGCGTATAAGTTTGCCAGCATCGAGCACATTTAGATCAAGTCCGTTGTTAAAACCATTAGTTGACACAGATAATAGCATGATATGGCCTACTACTCCTAACATAACACTAAGTCATAGTGCAAGCTACAATATGCTAAATCTGTTGCACACAAACTATGCGTTTCCAACTTATCAAAATTCACAAGTTGATCCTATTGCTGTTGCAGGATCGTTTCCGGTACAAAGTATCTCCGACGGACAATATTGGGTTGCAGCAATACATTATTTGCGTAGTGTGAGTAAAATGCATTACGGCGAAACCAGTGACAAAGGTTCTCCACCACCTATGGTAAAATTAAATGGGTACGGAGATTTTGTTTTTAATAATGTTCCTTGTGTTGTTACTAACTTTACAGTTGATTTACAAAGCGGAGTTGATTATATTAGGGTTCCGTTATTAGGTGAATCAGGAAATACAGAAGAATTTACATATGTTCCTACAGACAGCACTATACAAGTAACACTTCAGCCAATATACAGCAGAGGAAAAGTTAGTGCGTTTAGCTTTGACGAATTTGTTAATGGTAACTTAAGAGGCGAGGGCTACATCTAATGGCACAATATACTAAAACCAGTCCTTGGTATAAAACAAAAATCAGCGATGCAGGCGAAATGGGCATATTAAATATCAGACCTGTGCCTGCTGAAGACGATGATATCTTATATAAAATAGAACCACAATACAAACACAGACCTGACTTACTGGCATTTGACTTGTACGGTTCTCATAAACTTTGGTGGGTCTTTGCTCAACGTAATATGAATACAATTTCTGATCCGTTATACGATTTTAGACCAGGAGTTGAAATATATTTGCCAAAGGCCAGTAGTTTAAAAAAGGTTTTAGGATTATAATATGGCACCACAACCAAACCCGTTAAGACAATATGCTAGTTTTAACACAATATTTGAATTAGCTGTTCTTACACACGATGAAGAACTGTTTCCGGATGAGACTTATCGTCAAAATCCTCCGCAGCTTCCTATTTGTCGTAACGGCGGTGGTGCAACTAATGCTGTAACTACTTATTTTGAAGAACAATTAGGTAAAAAACTAGAATATGTAATTGATAATGTTGAAATTGAAGGGTTAGTAACGCCAAACAGCAGAACAAGAACAACAAATGCTACTACTATTTCCTTTCAAGTAACAGAACCATACAGCATGGGCTTGTTCCTACAAACTTTAAAAATTGCAGCAACACAAGCAGGGCATACAAACTATCTTTCAGCACCATTTTTACTAATACTTGATTTTATGGGTTATGATGACAACGGTGTTGCTATACAAGCAACAGAAGAATTACCGTTAAGACGATTTATTCCTATGAAATTTACAAATATTGAATTTACTGTAAACGAATCAGGATCTGTTTACGATGTTCAAGCAATTCCTTGGAATGAACAAGCATTAATGGATCAAATGGATCAAGTTAAAACTGATATAAGCATCACAGGTAATACACTTGTTGAAATGTTACAAAATGGTCCAAATAGTTTAACAACTATTATGAATGGTCGTTTACAAGAACGTGCAAACGAAGGACAAAATGCTGAAGCAGACGAAATTGTAATAACATTCCCACAAGATATTTCTAGTGGAGTTACTAGAGACAAGTTTTTAGACAGTCAAGAAGATGCAGGTTCTACTGTGAGTACGCCACCGTCTGGGTCTAGCAGCGGCGGAGGCGGATCCGGTGGCGGAGGACTGCTTGGTTCAGTTGTTGGTGCAGTTGTTGGCGGTGTTATCAACGGTGCTTTAAGTGGAACATTACAAAATAGTGTTAGTGGTATTTTAAATGCATTTAAAAGCGGAGATATAAATGCCATCTATCAAAGCATTACTGGCTTCTTAGGAGTTGAAGCACCGCAGAGTTTTGAAGGGTTTTTAAGTAGTGTTGTTGGTATGGTGATGAATAGAAGCAGCATGGGCGAAAACTTATCTATTATATCTCAAGACGAAGGCAGTGTTAATGATTTAGGTGCAAGTAATTTTATTAACAGTCATACAGCAGATGGCCGTCCTCCAATGGGCAACAGTGGTTTACAATATGATCAGCGTAACAAAGTCTTTACAAGAGGTAAAAACGTTGTAAGCACAGACGAGCGTGTTTTCCAATATGCAGCTGGTACAAAAATAACAAAAATTATTGAAGAAGTAATACTTGCAACAGAATGGGCAAAAAATGTTGATCAACGTGTACCGGATGAAAATGGTATGATTGATTGGTTTAGAATTGAAACAAGATGTTTTACTAAACAAAATGCTACACAAAACAGTCAAAACGGTTATAAAGCAATGGTGTATGAATACCGTGTGGTTACTTATAAATTACATCATAGTGTATTACAAAAACCAAACGATCCTACAATAGGTTATAACAGTTTAAGAGAAAAAGCAGCCAAAGAATACAATTATATCTATACAGGGCAAAACGAAGAAGTAAAAAGTTTTGATATTAAATTAAATGCAGTATTCTTCCAAGCAACTCAAGCAGACACAGGTCAAAACAACATAGACAGACAAACTGGCGGAATTTCAGAACACACAGTTAAAGAAGATCCAGAAGCATTAACTATAACATCTACAACCGGCACAAGTAGTGCTACAGGATCACCGATGATGGTTGAATTAGTAGAAAATAGCACAGTTGTAGGAGGCATGGGCACAGACTCTAAACGACAAACTGCACTAAGATTCCATGAATTAATTATTAACAGTGATATTGACTTGGTAACTTGTGAATTAGAAATACTAGGCGATCCGTTTTTCATATTTGACAGCGGAATGGGTAACTATACTGCACCTGTTGAAAGTTTAAATGTTACTCAAGATGGAACAATGGAATATCAAAGAAGTCAAGTTGATATTCTTTTGAATTTTAGAACACCAATTGATTACAATGATGAAACAGGAGGAATGCATTATCCTGAAGATACTATTCCTGTTGATGCATTTAGCGGATTATATTATGTAACTCACCTTACTAATTCAATAAGTTCTGGTGCATTTACACAGAGATTAAATTTAATAAGACGCAGAAACCAAGAACAAGACACAAACACAGATGGCAGTGATGATCTAGCAGTTAATGTTACTACTGCTACTCCATCAGAAAAAAGTCACACAGCATTTTAACGGAGATTTAAATGGCAGAAAATAACCCAAAGGCAGAATTAACAAGATCAGCAGATTCTGGTGAAACACCAAAAAAAGCTGGTCCGTATATTGCTAGAGTTATTGAACATTTAGATAGCTTGTATCTTGGTGGCTTAAAAGTTCAATTGTTAAAAACAGGCGAAGCAGGCAATATTGGCGAAACTTTAGGTCAAACTATTGAAGTTTATTATGCTAGTCCGTTTTATGGATTAACAAACAGTCAAAATGGCCCTGGAAAAAACGATGATTTTGCAAATACACAAAAAAGTTACGGGTGGTGGGCAGTGCCGCCAGACCCGGGTAGTTTAGTACTTGTAACGTTTGTAGAAGGCAACCAAGATTATGGATATTGGTTTGCTTGTATTCCGCAAAGAGGTATGACATATATGCTTCCTGCAGGTGATCCAGCAACAGAACAAACTTCGGGTAAAATACCAGACGGATTTGCAGGCAAACCCTTGCCAACAGGCGAATACAACAAAGCAATTACTAAACCAGCTGCTAATAATGTAGTGAAATACAAAAGACCTGTTAATGAAGAATTAGCTGCAAAACTAATTGAGCAAGGTTTAGTCGAAGATCAAGTGCGTGGTATTACAACAACTAGTGCTCAGCGTGAAACACCTAGTGCTGTTGTAGGTTTTAGCAGTCCTGGTCCATTAGATAAACGTGGCGGCAAACCTACTGCACCTGTTGGTGTTAAAGAATCTAAAGCAAATATACCAGTTAGTAGATTAGGTAGCAGTAGTATTTTTATTGATGACGGCGACGACAAGCAAATACGCAAAGGTTCTCCTAAAGATACAGAATACAAATACATGAACAAAGAAGCAAGCGAACAAGGCGGCGATGTAACTATTCCTGCAAACGAAATGATTCGCTTAAAAACTCGCACAGGTGCTCAAATATTAATGCATACCAGCGAAGATTTGATTTATATTAATAATAGTCGTGGAACTTGTTGGATTGAAATGAGCAGCAACGGCAAATTAGATGTATATGCACAAGATAGTATTAGTTTTCACACAGAAACAGACATGAATTTTACAGCAGACAGAGATATTAATTTTGAAGCTGGTAGAAATATCAATATGATTGTCAATGAAAATATATTTCAAAGTGCAGCAGGTAATTTAGAAGTTAAAGTTGGTGCTAATGGCAATATTACAGCTGGTGCAGAAATTAATATTAAAGCAGGCGGTGCTTCAAAAGTAACTGCTGGTGGGGATTTTTCTATTGGTGCAGCTAATACAACAATTTCAGGTGGTGATATTCATCTTAACGGACCTGCAGCAGCAGAAGCAGCAGAAGCAGTAAAAGCTAAGTTTCCTCATCGTGTACCACAACACGAGCCGTGGGATGGTCATGAAAACTGGAACCCGTTGGAAACTGCACCAGACAAAACTGAAGCAGTTGCAGATGCAAGCAAAGATATTCACTATGAAGATAGAAAAGTTCAGACAGATAGAACGCCTATGAATGAACTATAAATATTATAGTAAGAGGGAGTAATTATGGCAGATACATGGCCGGTAAATGATGGCGGAGTTGGCACACAAAGTAGTACTGAAATTGGCTACGGTCAAGGCCAAGTAGATCCGCGACTAGCTAGTGCAGCAGGAATAGGTCCGTCATTGGGTGGAAGTCCAAGCAGTACACAAGCACCTAGTAGTCAGACTGAAGCAGCAAGCGAAACACCCCCACCAGAAACATTTGCAGGACTTACACCAGGATTAGAATTTCTTGCACCAAGAACTGCTATTCAAAGTTTAACAGGAGAAGGTGTACTTTTAAACCCAGATTCGTTTTTGCAAGGGTTGCAAGGCAGTCTTAGTTCTATACTTGGTGGTGCATTAAACAATCTGCTTTCTAGTTTGCCACCTGTTATGCAAGACTTTTTAAGTGCAACCGGTTTAACAGGTGCATTAAGTGGAATGGTTGATCAATTAAGTGCAGGATTAAGTCAAGCTCTTGGATCGCTGTCAGAAGGTTTATCAAATGCAGTAGGACATATTGCAGGAGAATTAGGAAATGCTTTAACAAGTATTCCTGGCGTTGGTCCTGTAATTGAAGAATTAGGAAATGCTGCAAGTGGAATAGTTTCTAGCATCCAAGAAGGGTTTAATTCTTTATCGCCTGAATTACAAGCCATTGCATCAGATGCAGTAGGAGCAGTTGGTGCAAGTGTACTAAGAACACCCAACCTAGCATCGGCAGTATCGACAATAACAGCAGATAGAATTTTAGGTGAAATGCGTTTTGCAGAAAATCCTGCAGACAGACTCAACAGATTAGCAAGTGCTGCAACAGGTGCAGATGGATCATTTTTTGCACAAACAGGTAATCCTGTGTTTGCAGATTTAGCAGCTAGAGCAAGAACTGCTGAAACAGAATTTAGAAGAGTATTACAGCAAGACGGCGACAGATTTGCTTTTGCTCAAAACCCAAGAAGAGCAGCTACAGCTCTAACAGAAGCATCAAGTAACATTAGAAGAGTTACAAACGGTGCAATACAAATAGGGTAAATACAGTATGGCAGAGCAACAATTATATAAAAATATAACCATCGATTCACCAACAGTTGATAGTCCTGTGCGTTCAAAAGCGTACAGAGGGTTGAGTACGGTTAATTCGTCTGTTAAAAATTTTAAATTATACGATTTAGCATTAATCAAGCAGGATATTATTAATCATTTTCATATACGTCAAGGTGAAAAACTCAGTGATCCTACATTTGGTACAATAATTTGGGATATTTTATATGAGCCGTTGACCAGCGAAATAAAAGAAGCAATTATTAAAAATGTCACTACTATTGTAAACTATGATCCTCGTGTAAATGTGCAAAAAGTTGAAGTTTCTGAGTACGAAAGTGGCATAGAAGTTAAGTGTCAATTGTCCTATTTGCCTTATAATATTAGCGAAACTGTGCAGCTAAAATTCGACCAAGCAAACGGTCTTCTTTAATGTACGCACTTTTTGAATCCAGATAAATATCATATAAAGCAAGGAATACGACATGTCAAGCACTGAGCGTCAAAATAGACTTCTTCTGGCAGAAGATTGGAAAAGAATTTATCAAAGTTTCAAGTATGCAGACTTTGAAAGTTATGACTTCGACAACCTACGTCGAGTAATGATTAATTATATACGTCAAAACTATCCCGAGGATTTCAACGACTATATTGAAAGCTCAGAATACCTTGCACTGATTGATTTGATTGCATTCCTAGGTCAAAACCTTGCTTTCCGTACCGACCTAAATGCACGTGAAAACTATATCGAAACTGCGGATCGTAGAGAAAGTGTTCTCCGACTAGCACGTTTGATTAGTTATAATCCTAAACGTAACCAAGCAGCAAACGGCTTACTAAAAATTGAAAGTATTAGCACCACAGAAGATGTGTACGACAGCAATGGAGTAAATCTCAGCGGTCAAACAGTTTTGTGGAATGACGGATCAAATGCTGATTGGTATGAACAATTTATTAAAATTATGAATGCTGCATTGCCGACAACTAACACATTTGGTCGTCCGGTTAAAAAAGAAACAATCAATAGTGTTTTAACTGAGCAGTACAGATTTAACGCAAATAGTACAAAAATACCTTTGTATAGTTTTACAAAAAATATTGATAGCAACAGTGTTAGATTTGAAATTACAAGTACTAACTTTGAAGATAACACAATATATGAAGAAGAACCGTTTCCTGGAAACAAACTAGCATTTTTGTACAGAGATGATGGTCAAGGTGCAGGATCAAATAACAGCGGATTTTTCTGTCACTTCCGTCAAGGTTCAATGCAGAACAACTTATTTTCAATAAACAACCCTACACCAAATACAGTAGTTAATGTTGATACTACAAAAATTAACAACAGCGATGTTTGGTTGTACAAACTTGACAGCAATAATTTAGAAAGTGAATTGTGGACTAAAGTTGATAGCATTGAAGGCAATAACATTATCTACAACAGCATTAACAAAAACATTAGAACCATATATAGTGTTCTTAGCCGTGTAGATGATAAAATTAGCCTAATTTTCAGTGATGGCGTTTTTGGTGAATTGCCAAAAGGTTCATATAAACTTTACTATAGAACCAGTCTTAACAAGCAATTAAAAATACTACCAAGTGATTTAACAAATATCAACCTGCAAATTCCTTACATTAGTAAAGCAGGTAGAGAAGAAACACTTAACTTGTATTTAGAATTAAAATACACAGTAACAAACGGTACAACCAGCGAAGAAACAGCAAGCATTAAAGCAAATGCTCCTAGTACTTACTATACACAAAACCGTTTAATTACAGGTGAAGATTATAACGTTGGTATTTCGAGTGTAAGTCAAGAAATTATTAAAACAAAAGCAGTTAACAGAACTAGCAGTGGTATTAGTAGATATTTTGATTTGCGTGATGCATCAGGAAAATACACAAACACATTAATGTTTGGAAACGACGGTGTTATCTACAAAGAAACATTAAATGATTATACTGGATTTGAATTTACAACAAGAACTGACATTGAAGCAGTTATAAGAAATCAAATTGAACCTATATTAAAAACTGATAAAATTAAAAATTATTACTTTAGAAACTTCCCTAGAACAGAAGCAGTTTCTGAGTTAAACTTGACTTGGGTAAATGTTACTACAGATACAAATAGAAGCACAGGTTATTTTGTAGATGAAAACAATTTTAAAGCAAGTGTAAGTTCTTATACACAGAGTATTTTGCGTTTTATTGAACCAAATGCACTATTAAAATTTGAAGCACCTACAGGCTACTTTTTTAGAGGAAATAGAATTGTTGCAGGAACGCCAACTGAAGTTGGTGACTTAACTTATCGTTGGGTTAAAGTAATAAGCATTGTTGAAAACGGAACAGTTGTTGATAATGATACAGGATTAGGTCCAATTGTATTCAACGATATTATTCCGTCTACAGATTTAGTTAAAGCAACTCTTAAACAAATTATTCCTGTATTAACAACAAGTATTTCTACTGATGTAACTCGTCAAGTAGTGGATCAGATATTTGCTTACAAAACTTTTGGTTTACGTTACGATACAGAAACAAGAACTTGGAGAGTTATTACAAACACAAACTTGAATTCAATATCTCCATTTAGTTTAGGTAAAACAGGTGATAACACAAATCAGCAACTTGATGCTAGTTGGTTATTATTGTTTGAAACAGATGGCGAAAAATACACAGTTACATCTAGAGGATCAAGATACATTTACGAAAGTGAAGAGCGTATAAGATTTTACTTTGATGGCAATAACAAAATCTATGACAGTAAAACAGGAAAAGTTATCAAAGATAAAATTACTCTTTTGAGTAACAACAATCAACCTGATAGTTTAAGTAGTTTTACTAATAGTTTTGTATGGGAAATTAAAAACGAGTTCAAAAACAGTGCAGGATATGTTGATAGTAAAAAAGTAGAAATTGGTTTTTACGACAGCGACAACGATGGTGTTATTGACGATCCTGATATTTTTGATCATTTTGTTGCTCCAACAGTAAATCCGTTAACCAAATATATTTTCCAAAAGAAAGCAACAATAAACAAGACAGAAACATACAACTATGTTGATGCTGTTGCAGAAAATATAACAGTGGTTAGAAGTGAAGCATCGATTGGTGCATTTAGTCAATATGATGATGGTGCTGTTTTTTATCTTGTAGAAAAAGATATTTTTAAAGTATTAAACACTGCAACTAATACGCTGGAACAAACAGCTGATTACCAAGCGTTTGTTGGGCGTAGCGGAATTAAATTTGAATATTTACATGCTGCTGATGATACAATGAGAATTGATCCAAGTAGTAGCAATATCATGGATGTATATCTGTTAACAAGAACATACGATAATGATTATAGAGATTGGATTTCTGGTAAAACAACAACTAAACCTCTTCCTCCTAGCAGCGATAATTTATTCCTTAACTACGGTCAAGAAGTTAATAAAATTAAAAGTGTTAGTGACGAAGTAATTTATCATCCAGTAAAATACAAACCACTTTTTGGTAGCAATGCAAGTGTTGATTTACAAGCAGAAATTAAAATTGTAAAAAATATTGAAAAAATTGTAAACGACAACGAAGTAAAAGCAAAAACAATTGATGCAATAAATGAATTTTTTGCATTAGAAAATTGGGACTTTGGCGAAACGTTCTATTTTACAGAACTATCAACATATATTATGAATAAACTTTCGCCAGATGTTGTGAGTGTTGTTCTTGTTCCAGTTCAAGAAACACAGAGCTTTGGAAGTCTTTATGAAATAAAATCAGAAAGTGACGAAATCTTTATTAGTACAGCAACAGTTGACGATATCAAAATTATTGATGCAATCACAGCAAGCAGATTACAAGCATCTGGTGCAGTAATTTCAAGTAGCACTACTGCAAATTCAGGTGTACAAAGTAACACAGCCTCAAGCACATATATTATTACCGGCGGAGATAATGCATAATGGCATACAACGATAACCAGAACGAATATCCACTACCAACAGGAAAGAATGACCCAAGACAGACTAGTGAATTCTTACCTCGTTATTTTAGAACTGATGCAAACAAAAAGTTCTTAGGTAGTACATTAGACCAGTTCGCTAATTCTGGTGTTGTTGAAAAACTTAGTGGATTTGTTGGACGCAGAGAAGCAAAAGCAGTATCAGTAGATGACAATTATGTTGATGATATAAATGCATTTAGAAACAACTATCAATTTGAACCAGCAACAGTTTACGAAGATAAGTTTGGAAATGCAAAGTTTTACAAAGACTACAAAGATCTAATCGGACTAGTTAATGTTTATAAAGGTACTACTGCTAACCATAGCAAATTAAACGAACAAGAATTTTATACTTGGAACCCTCACATTGATTTTGATAAATTTAGTAATTTCCGTGAATACTATTGGTTACCTAACGGTCCTCAAGAAGTACCTGTAAAAGGACAAGCACTAGGAATTACAAGCACATATCAAATTAAAACTGTTATCGACGATGATAATACTGCATTAATTTTTACACCTGATGGAAAGACTAGAAATCCTCGTATTAAATTATACAGAGGACAAACATATCGTTTTGAAGTAAACACAGACGGTAGTCCAATTAGTATTGCAACTAGTCGTAGTGTTAAGCCTGATCCTTTAAGCGAAAGCATTTCGTTAATTTCAACACTTTACACAGAAGGTGTTACACTATATCCTGAATTAGATCCGTTAATTGAACCTGAATATTTTATTGAAGATGGATACATTGAAAAAGGTGTAATAGAATTTACAATCCCTGAAAATGCACCAGATACATTATATGTTGTAAGTCAATTTGATTTAGATACTAGTTGTGCATTTGATGTTTTTAACATTGAAGAAAACAGTGTAATTGATGTTGAAGCAGAAATTATTGGTAAAAAAACTTATACTACCAGCGACGGTTGGTCGTTGTCAAATGGTATGAAAGTGTATTTTATTGGCAATGTAACACCAGAGACATATGCAACTGGGTTTTATTATGTAGAAGGTGTTGGTTCTAGTATTTCGTTGGTACCGGTTACCGACTTGCAAGTTCCAGCAGTGTTTACACAAGACACTGTAATTCCATTTGATACAAACGGGTTTGATCGTGTTCCTTTTAGTGATGCAAAAAGCTATGCAGGTACTAAAGATTACATTGTAATGGCAAGAACAGATAGTAGTAAAAATGCATGGTCAAGATATAATCGTTGGTTCCACAAAGACGTTATTGCAAAAAGTGCAGAAATTAACAATCAATTAATGGACTTAGATCAAAGTGCTAGAGCCAAACGTCCTATTATTGAATTTGAACCCGGCATCAGATTGTTAAATCATGGTACTAAGAAGAAAAACACAGTTGACTTAATAGACACATATACAAAAGATGTTTTTAGCACCATTGAAGGAAGTATAGGACATTATGTTGATGGAGTTGAACTAGTTGAAGGTATGCGTGTATTATTTGTAGCAGATCCTGATTCAATGGTCAACGGAAAAATCTATAAAGTTACATTTATAAGACATCTAAACAATTATCAAATAAGTTTAATCGAAGATGAGGATGCATTACCTTTTGAGGACGAAACAGTTTTAATTCGTTCAGGTAACGATTATGCTGGCCGTATGTTCTGGTATAATGGTACAGAATGGGTAATGGCTCAAGATAAAACAAAAGTTAACCAACCTATTATGTTTGATTTGTATGACGAAAACGGTATTAGTTTTAGCGATACAAATTACTATGATGCTACTGATTTTAAAGGAAACAAAATTTTCTCTTATAGAGAAGGCGAAGGTGTAAATGATGTTGAACTAGGATTTCCATTGGTTTACAAAAACCTAGTAAACAGTGGAGACATTATATTTGATAACAATATTCAAACTGATATGTATTCGTATAAAGTTAATCAACAAACATATACAATTAATAGCGATGTTGGATTTTTTAAAATTTATAATGAAGACGGAGATACTTTTGAATATGCTAACGGATGGACAAAAGCCCACACACTTAGCAGACAATTTGTAGTTCAAAGATTTACAGGTCAAGAACGTGTAAACAACTTGCCAATTGACGTTTATAATAACAGTGCTAGTTTAACAGACTTAATTGTTAAAGTTTATAAAAATAACGATACACTAGTTGAAGGTGTTGATTACTCATTGGTAAATGTTAATACAACACGTAGAGTTGTGTTAACCGCAGATCTCGAATCAACAGATATTGTTGTTATAAAAACATATACTACTGCTGATAAAAACGATAACGGTTATTATGAGATACCTAGCAACTTTGAAAACAATCCATTAAACAACAATCTATCAGAGTTTACATTTGGTCAAATCAACGAACATATAACCAGCATCACTCAAGACTTGAATAATTTTGTAGGCATACAGCCAGGTGCAAATAATTTACGTGATTTAGGAAATGTATCGTCTTACGGAACTAAGTTTGTTCAACACAGCGGTCCTATCAATTTGCCGCTGTATCATTTAGCAGACGAAAATGCAGACATACTAAAATCAATCATTTTTGCAAAAGATGAATATTCAAAGTTTAAAAAGTCTTTAATTCAAATTGCTGAAAACATTGGTGTTGATACAACATCTAAAAAGATGTTTGAATTGGTAATGAAAGAATATGTTAAAACAAAAGCAAAAACAATGCCGTTTTACAGTTCTGACATGATCGGTTTCGGCGGATACAAAGAATTAGAATATACAGTTTTAGATTATAGAAATCCTTATTTTGCATTAAGCACACCATTTAATTTAAATTCATTAACAAACAAAGCAGTGTATGTTTACTTAAACGGCGAACAACTTGTACATGGTGTGGATTACACATTTACTGACGAAGGATTTGTATTAATTACTGCAACATTATCCGATGATGATATTGTTACTATCAACGAATACGAAAATACTGAAGCAAGTTATATTCCGCAAACACCTAGTGTATTAGGAATATATCCAAAGTATGTTCCAGAAAAGTTTGTAGATACTAGCTATGCAGAACCTGTAGAAGTTATTAGGGGTCACGACGGTAGTATTACTATTGCATATGGCGATTACAGAGATGATTTATTAATAGAACTTGAACGTAGAATTTTTAACAATATCAAAGTTGAATACAATCCAAGTATATTTGATATTGCTGATTATGTACCTTCGTTATATAGAAATACTGGAATTACACATTCACAAATAAACAATATATTAATCAGCGAATTTATTAAGTGGGCAAGAAAAGCAGGTAATCTAAACTATACCGATGGAAGTATTATACAAGAAGGTGAAACTTTTACATATAATTACAGTCGTTGTGTAAATGCACAAGGACAACAGCTTCCGGGTTTCTGGAGAGAAGTTTATAAAAATGCATTTGACACAGATCGTCCACATACACATCCTTGGGAAATGCTAGGATTTAGCATTATGCCTAGCTGGTGGACTGATGTTTATGGTCCTGCACCGTATACTAAAGATAATTTAATACTTTGGAAAGATCTTGAAAAAGGTGTAATCAGAGAGCCAGGCAAAGCAGTTATTAGAAACAAAAAATATCTACGTCCTGGCCTAGTAAACAATATACCTGTAAACGAATACGGCGAATTAATAAGTCCGTTAGATTCTGGTTATGCAAAAGAATTTAGTTTTAGAACACAAACTAGAAGTTTTGCATTCGGTGACGGTGCACCAGTTGAAACTGCGTGGAGACGCAGCAGCGACTATCCATATTCCTTAATGATGGCTTTAATTGTTTTAAGACCAGCAAGAGTGTTTGGCTTAACATTTGACAGAAGCAGAATCAAGAGAAATTTTGTAGGTCAGTTAGTTTACGAAGATACTGAAAAAAGATTAAGAACCAAAGATTTAGTATTTCCAAAAACTAAAAACAACAATAATGTTGTGTATACAGCAGGTTTAGTAAATTGGATTGCAGAAGCAATATACACCAATGTTGATACAACTATGCAATCATACATTGAAGAACTAACAAATTTAAATCAAAAAATGGCATTTAAACTTGCTGGTTTTGCAGAAAAAGAAAAACTAAAACTTATACTTGATAGCAGAACTCCATTAAACAAAGGAAACGTATTTGTACCTAGTGAGAACTATAAAATAAAACTCACTACAAGTAGTCCTGTTGAAATTGTAAATTACAGTGGTGTTGTAGTTGAAAAAACATCTAAAGGTTATAAGGTAAAAGGATACGATATTGAAAATCCTGTGTTTAAATATTTTAGAGCTGTTCCGACTCAAGTTGATCCATCATCAACAGTAGGTGGAATCAGCGAAAGTTATATTGAGTGGTCAGAAGGTAAAACTATTGTTGCAGGTAAAGTTGTAAGATACAACAATCAGTTTTATAGAGCAACAACTACACATACTACAACAACAAGTTTTGTTAATTCGAATTTTTCACGTTTAAAAGAACTTCCAGTGTTTGGTGGTGTTACAGCTTATTTTAGAAAAACATTTGAAGAAAAACCTACAGTATTACAATATGGTACTGAGTTTAACAATGTTCAAGACTTGATAGATTTCCTTTTAGGATACGGAAAATACTTAGAATATCAAGGATTTGTTTTTGATTACTTTAACAGTGAATACAATGTTATCGAAAACTGGAAACAAATTTCCAAAGAATTCCTTTTCTGGACAACACAGAATTGGGCAGCAGGAACAATTATTACATTAAGTCCGGCTGCTAATAAACTAGTGTTTAGTAGAAATTATTACACAGTATATGATGTACATCAAGGCAAGTTTGGTTATGGATTGTTAAATGAAAATGGAAATCAAATTACATCTTCTTTTAGCAATATTAATAGAGACAACAGTACACAATTTAGTGTAATACCAGTTAACACCGAACAAGGAATTTATTTTGCAAAACTTTTACTAGTGCAAACAGAACATGTGGTGTTAATTGACAATACCACAGTATTCAATGATACCATTTATGATCCTAATGCTGGGTATAGACAAGAACGTATCAAAGTTTCAGGTTATAGAACCGATGAATGGAATGGTACATTAAATATTCCAGGATTTATTCTTGATGATGTTGTTATAACAGATTGGGAACCATACCAAGATTACACAATTGGTGATCTAGTAAAATACAAAGAATTTTATTATTCAGCAAAAAATACACACACTGGTACTGAAGTATTCGAAGATACAAACTTTAATAGATTACCAGAAAAACCAGAAAGTGCGTTAAAACCTAACTGGGATTATCGTGTAAAACAATTTGCCGATTTTTATGATTTAGACACTGACAATTTTGATAGTGAGCAACAAAGACTTGCACAGCATTTAATTGGCTATCAAAAACGTGAATACCTTGGCAATATCATAACTGACGATATTAGCCAATATAAATTCTATCAAGGATTTATTCAAGACAAGGGTACTAACAATGCACTTACAAAATTGTTTGATAAGTTAGGCAGTGCTGATAGAGATAGTTTACAATTCTATGAAGAGTGGGCATTCCGTGTTGGACAGTATGGAAACACTGACACTTATAAAGAGTTTGAATTAGCACTAGACGAATCGAAATTCCGCATAGAACCACAGTTATTGCAACTGGTACAAAATGTAGATAATACTAGAACAGATTTAACATATCAATATCCAAGTAAAGATGTTTACATAAAACCAGAAAACTACAATAATGCTCCGTTGCCTGTAAAATTTACACCAGACGAAGTAAGCAAAACTGCTGGATATGTAAAACTTGATCAGATAGATTTTATTGCTAAAACATTTAATGATATTTTAGCATTGGATATTACTGGTGTTAATATTGGTGATTGCGTTTGGGTACCCGATTACAAAAATACATGGAATGTATATCAGCATGTAATTGTACCTGCTCGTATTATTAGAATTGACAGCACTGACACAGGTTTTAGAGCAACCTTTAATAAAAATATAAAATTTGAAGTAGACGATTTAGTAGGTTTAAGACAAATAAATTCTGAAGTAGATGGATTTAGATTTGTTACAGCAAAAGGTCCTAACTATGTTGAGTTTGCACTAAACACACCTCTTACTGATAGTAGTAAAGACCTTAGCGATAGTACAACAGGTGTTGTAACTCAAATGCTATCAAAAAGACTTGAAAAACTTGATGATGCAAATACATTGTTTATAAACAAAGGTGTTACAGCCGGCGACAAAATTTGGATTGATAACACAGGCGATGAAAAGTTTGCCACATACGAAAATCAATTTGCTTACTCTCAAAAACAAGAATTACCAAACGGCGATAATGATAGATCATTTGGTGATGCTATTTGCGGAAACAGTAGTAATACAATTTTAGCAATAGGCAAAAAAAATTCAAACCAAGTAGTTGTTTATAGTCGTAGTAGTGAACTAGGAAGTTATGTTCAAAGTCAAATTATTGATTATCCAAACTTGTTCTCTGATCCTGATACTGGGTTTGGTACAAGTGTAGATATAACTGCTGATGGACAATATCTGTTTGTAGGTGCTCCATATGCATCAAACGTATTAAGTAGATATGTTGGAGAAATTACACCAGGCAGTGCTTATAGTGCTGGCGATATTGTTAGCGACAGAGGAACACTGTGGAGAGCACTAATTGATCTTCCTGAAGATGGAAGTACAGTACATCTTGAAAGCCAAGACTGGGCAAGAGTAGAAATTTTAGAACCTGATGTTGACGGTACAGGCAGTGGACTTGCTGACCAAGGAATGATTCATGTTTACAAAAAAGCATTGAATGGTCAGTTTGAATTAGTTCAAACTATAATGTCATCGTATCCGTCTGCAAATGAAAAATTTGGTCTAAGTATTAAGAGTAGCATTAACACTATCTTAACTTACAACTTATTTGTTCGTTCAGAAAAGAATGACGGTAGAATATACTTGTTTGACAAGCCATACGGAGACGATAAATTTGGTAACAGTGTTGACGAAACATACAGAGGCGATTACAATGCATCGTACTCATACCTAGCAAATGAAAAAGTTTACTACAATGGTTCTATCTATCAAGCAACTGTTAATGTTGCTCCAGGTGGATGGACAGGGTTACCTGCATGGGAATTAGTTGACGCAGATATTGATAGACTAGGATATCTACCTATTGTTAATATTCTCGACGGCGATGTTGATAGTACTACATACAATGACGCAACAAACATTGGTAAAACTTTTGATGTTAGCAAAGATGGTGAAGTATTAATAATTCTAAGTAAAAATACAGTTACAGAAGAAAACCAATTAAACGTTTATAGAAAACAAGAAAACAGATACAAATTTTATGAAACAATTAATTCAGTTAATGCAGACGAAGAATGGGGTATATCATCAAGTATAAACGAAACTGGATCAAAAATTGCAGTAGGTGCAGTTTCTAGTGACACTAATGGTCTAGATTCGGGTGCAGTATATGTTTATACATACAATACTGCATTAGGAGAATTTGAATTATCTCAAACATTATATGCTCCAGTTGCAAGTTTAAATGAAAGATTTGGTCATGTTGTTAAGTTTAGCAACAACGATTTAGTTGTTCTAAGTACAAATGGTATTAACAACGATTATACTATTTTTGATAATACAGAAACATATTTTGATTCGTTCTCAACTCAGATTGTAGACACTGAAAGAAACTACAATCAAGTTTATGTTTACAACAGCATCAACGATGTACTTGTATACGGTGAGACATTAGAATATAATAGTTATTACATTGATGGTGGAATAAGATATAAAAGAGATTTAAGCACTTCAACTAATCCTCAGATACTGTTTAATAACAATCATGTTATTTTAAGTTTGCCAGATGTTGAATACGTATCTAACGAATTTGGCGTAGTAATTGATTTAAGTCGTAGCAAAACTGAAAATAGTTGGAAACAAATTGGTGTAGCAAAAGACTTTCCTGAATATGACAGAATTAAAAATGTCTTTTTGTATGACAAAGTTACTGGTGATTTAATAACATACCTAGATGTAATTGATCCAATTCAAGGTAAGATTGCAGGTGTTGCCGATCAAGAAATAAACTGGAAATTGCATTATGACCCAGCAGTGTATAATGTTAATGCATCTACTACTGGTTCTAAAAATGTTTGGTCAAGTGATTATGTTGGAAAAGTATGGTGGGATTTAAGCACCGCAAAATGGTACAACCCTTATCAAGATGACATTGATTACAGTGCAAACAACTGGAATAAGTTGTTACCAGGATTTAGCATCGATGTGTACGAATGGGTTGAAAGCGATTTATCTCCTAGTGAATGGGATAATCTTGCAGATACCAACATAGGTATTGCTGACGGAATAAGCGGTACAACAAAATACAGCGACAACAGATATAGCAGAGCTACAATTTATGATCCAATTACTGGAACATTCGGTGCAAAATACTACTTCTGGGTTAAGAATAAAAAAGTAATTTCTACATATACTCCAAATAGAACATTAAGTTCGTACGATATTGCTCAATTAATTCAAGATCCAGCAGGCCAAGGATATAGATTTATTGGTATTTTTGCAGGCGGAGAATTTGCATTATATAATTGCAGAAGTTTAATAAACGATAAAAATACAATTATACACTTTGAATATGATGACACAAATGAAATTAGTGAAAATCATATTCATAGAGAGTATCAGCTTGTGACCGAAGGTTTGGAAACAAGTTTACCAAATCAAAAACTTGTTAAAAAATGGATCGACAGTTTAGTTGGTTACGACCAAGTAGGAAATCAACTTCCTGACTTGGATGTAAGTATAGCAAGACGTTATGGCGTACTAGATCAGCCAAACCAAAGTATGTTTGTTAACAAGACTGAAGCACTAAAACAAATTGTTGAACGTGTAAACAGTACACTTAAAAATTATCTTATTGTAGACAATTATGATATTTCACCGTTAACACAATACGAATTGCCTCCGAGTATCTATTCAAATAGCTATGATGAAATTGTTGAATCAGAAAACTTAATTAGATTTGTTGGTACAGCACGTTTAGAACGTGCAACACTTGATTTAGTTATCACTGACGGAACTATTACCGGTGTAACTATTACCAATCCAGGAAGAGGATACAAGGATACATCGTATGTTGATGGAACAAGCACAGTGCGTAAAGGTCCAACAGTTGAAGTAGTTGGCTCTGGTACAGGTGCTAAAATACAAACTTACATCAACAACTTAGGACAAATTACTAGAGCAGTTGTTGTAAATGGCGGTAAAAATTATCTTGGAACAACAAGAGCAATTGTAAGACCGTTTACAATACTTGTTAGCTCTGATAGTACAGTTGGCGGGTTCTGGGGCTTGTATACATACAATACAACATCTAGAGAATGGAACAGAATACAAATTCAAGGATACGATGTTGATTATTATTGGCAGTACATTGATTGGTACGCAACTGGTTATAGTGAATTAACTAATGTTGATCACGTTATTCCGGGAAGCTATGCACTTGATGGATTAAATGACGACTTAGGTGATATTGTTAAGATTGAAACAATTGGATCGGGCGGTTGGTTATTGCTTGAAAAAATTGACAATCAGCTAGAAGTTGATTATACTGTAAATTACAAAACTATTGGTCGTGAAAATGGTACTATACAGTTTAGTAATCTTCTGTTTAACAATGTAGAAAGTGGTTTTGATAATCAAATTTATGATGCAGTTCTTTACGATAGAGAACCAACAGCTGAAATAAGAATTATCATGGAGACTTTACAAAATAATATTTTTGTAAATGAATTGTCAGTTGAATGGAATAAGCTATTCTTTAGCAGTGTTAGATATGTGCTTGCAGAGCAACCTACAGTAGATTGGGTAATGAAAACCAGTTTTGTAAAAGCACAACACAATGTCGGAGAATTAGATCAACGTATTACATTCCGCAACGACAATCTTTCAAATTATCAAGATTACGTAAACGAAGTAAAACCATACAAAACTAAAGTTCGTGAATATGTGAGCAGTTACGATAAAGTAGACTTAACACAGACTAGCGTTACTGACTTTGATTTACAGCCTACATATAATAGTAAAACTAAAAAAATTCAAAGTGAAGATATCAAAGTAATTGATAGCCAGATATTGTTTGTTAGTGATAAAGCACAAACATATCCGCAAAAACATTGGTTAGATAATGTTGGATTTGAAATCACAGACTTTGTTATTGCAAACGGTGGCACAGGTTGGCAATCAGAACCTGTTGTTACAATCAGCGGAGGCAACGGCCCAACACTTCAAGGTCGTGCAACTATTGGTAATGGTTCTATAAACAAGATTATTGTAGATACAAATAATGCAACATATATTACTATGCCAACTGTTACTGTTGAAGGACCGCAAGACGATGACGGCGTACCTGCAATTATTACACCTATACTAGGAAACAGCAAAGTACGTGCAACAAAGGTTCTAATCAAGTTTGATAGAATCACAGGTCAATTTGATATAACAAATGTTAACAAAACTGAAACATTTAGCGGAACTGGTGCCACTACCGAATTTGTATTAGAATATCCAATGTATCTAAATGTTAACAAAATTAAAGTTTATGTTAACGGTGTTGAATCACTTTCAAGTGAATACGAAGTTTACAACCAAATTGATTTGAGCAAAGGTTACAGAAGATACAAAGGTGTTGTATCGTTTGTTAATGCTCCGTCAACTAACACTGATAATGTTATGATAGAATACATGATAGATCCTGCAATGCTACATGCAGCAGATAGAATTTTCTATCCTGATTTATATCAACCAACATCTGGTATGTTAGGCAAAGATTTAGGTCAGTTAATGGATGGTGTAGACTATGCTGGTGTACAGATTGATACCATTGGCTTTGGTACCGAAAAAGGATTTGACACTACACTGTTTAGTTACTCTGCATTTGATGAAGCAGACATTAGCACAGAAGATTATGTGTTTAGATTAGATGGTAGTACACAAATACTTGAATTACCAGAACCTCTAGAACCAAACGTACTTTATAATGTTTACAAAGGCTCGCAAGATTCTATAATTGACGCAATACGTGTTGATGATCCTTATTTTGGAACTTCGCAGCAAACAAACAGTAATGCATTGTTACCAACTATTACAGGTGACGGTATTACTACACAAATTAATCTTGCAGGCTATGACCCTGAAGTTCCAACAGCAGACGGTGATGTAATTATTATTCGTAAAAGCACAAGCGACGGCAGCTTTACTTCTAATAATAGTATACTTGATACAGAGCTTGCTGGCGGCGACTTCTTATATACAACTGCAAAAGGTATTGATGCCGGAGAAATAGTTGTAGATGGTGATGGATTTATTTCACCGACTGCAAACAAAGGTCCTGAAGAACATGTACCTGGACAAGTATACGATACATTAGATATACAAGTTTATCAACGTGCATCAAGTGGTACAGGATTACTTACAACTAGAAATTATCTAGCAGATGGTGATACTTTTAATTTTGGTTTTGAAAATGTACCACAAACTGTAACAAGCATGGTTGTTAAACTTGATAATGTTCCTATTGATTCGGATGCTTATGAAGTAAACTATAACACTATGGAAATCGAGTTTACAGATAGTAGTGCTATTCCAGAAGGAACAGCAGTATCAGTAACTACAATTGGTCACAACGGTACTGAACTACTTGATACAGACACTATTATTGCTGACGGCAAAACTCAGCAATTTAACACAGGTGTTACTTGGACAACTCCTATTAGTGGATTTGTTTCTGTAAATGGTGTTACTGATAGATATAACTATACAATTGAAAACCGTAACAACAAAGCACACATTATCTTTACTACAAACATTCCGTTAGGATACGTTATAAATTATGCAATTTATAATACTGAAGAACAAACTTATAGTCAACTATTAATTGATGAAACATTTGTTCGTGATGGTTCTAACAGAAGTCATACATTTGGAGTAAATGGTGCTATTGATTTACCATTTAACGAATTGCCGTTGACTCATAAAATTCTTGTGCAAGTAGGTGATAATTTCTTAAATCCTGGATATAAAATTTCACATACATTGACTTCAGAAAGAACATACAGCATTGATTCTTGGCAGTTTGAATCTACTGATGCTATAGCAAAAGGTGATGTAGCAGTTTACCTAGCTGGAACAAAACTTCGTAAAGATGAGTTTGTATGGGATGCAGTTGATGGTTCTGTTAGATTACAAAATGTTAATTACGGAAACTTAGGTGACAAACTTGAGATTTATATTCTCAAGGATGCAGAATATACATTCCAAGATACTGTATTAACTATGACTAATGCTGCTAACTTAACTGACAACTTTGCTCCAGGTGAACAAATTGAGTTTGAGTTACCAGACAGTACAATGTTAAATGCTACAATAAGATCATATGTCAAAGATGGCGACGATGTAACAATTACACTTCAAGGACATGTTTCAGAATTGGTTGCTTACTACACAATTGACGATCCTATTGAAATAATGGGAGACGACAGTACACCAGCAAAAATTACAAATATCGAATTTGTTGATACTGAAACTGTAAGTTTAAAAGATCGTCCGCTAGTGCCTGTAAAAATTTGGGCATTCTCAAATCATGATGTAAATGAATTTGACAGAATAACCTACAATGTTGTGCATACATCACAGTATGCACCGCTAGGCACAAGCGAAAATCAAAAAATGAGCAGTGTTGCAAGTGGATATATTTCGCTAGGGTCTGATACAATTAGTTCAAACTATGTTTGGGTAATTCACAACGGTTGGTTATTATCACCTGATGTTGACTATAAAATAATCAATAACAGAACTGTTAAACTTGCAAAAACTCCTGAAAAAGGTGACAACATACAAGTGTTGCATTTTGCAGCACCAAGAGTTGGAACAAAATTTGCTTATAGACAGTTTAAAGATATTCTAAACAGAACGCACTACAAACGTATCAACGACTTGAACAGTTATGAACTTGCTCAAGACTTGAGATATTATGACAACAGTCTTGTATTAAAAGATGCTACAGGAATTGATTTACCTAATGCAAACAAGCGTATTCCTGGTGTAATCTTTATCGATGGCGAACGCATTGAATATTATCAAGTACAAGGAAACACTCTACGTCAGCTTCGTCGTAGTACATTAGGTACTGGTACTAAATTAATTTACAATACTGGTACTAAAATTTACAACCAAGGACCTAGCGAAAGTATTCCTTATCAAGATGTGAGTATAAATGCTTCAATATATAATATTCCTACTGGATTAACTGATGGTACAACTGATAAACTTGTTGTAAACTTTATTCCAACTAATTTGAATGAGTTTGAAGTATACTTAGCAGGACGTAGACTACGCAATCATTCAACGAGCGTGTACCAGCAAGAAGAACGCAGTGGCGAAACTATTGTTACTGACATTATTGCTCAAGATTCGCCAGAAGGTGACGTAACTATTCCTGCAGAATATTCGTTGAACAACGAAAGTTTCGAAATTGCATACATCAAAGGAACTAATCCTATGCAAATAGTGTTTACTGAAAATCATACATTTGTTAATGATGAAAAAGTTATACTAGTAAACTTGCCAAACGATTATGTTGAATTTGCAGGAAATCTTTATGAAGTTTCTGTTATTGCAGATAACGAAATTGCTCTTTACACAAACCGCTCTGAACTAACAGGAGTTGATGCAACTGCATACCCAGGCTTTGCAGCAGCATCAGGACAAGCACAAAGTGATAACAATGTTATCAAACTTGCAACAGTGCCGCCAGCAGGACAACGAGTACAAGTGTTTAGAAAATTGGGTAAAACCTGGACTGAGCCAGGCACCACATTAGCTGATAGCCAAACAGCAATCGCTAAATTCCTAAGAGGCAGTACAATAAAACTACCACGATAAATACATTATAAATGTGAGGTTGACATGAAAAAAACAGATGAACTAACAGGTGTACATATAGAAGGACACATTAAAATTTTTAATCCAGAGTCTGGGTTTGTATTTGTAGACAAACGCAATGCTATTCACTATGAAAATATGAGTGTGGCATTAGCAGAAAGTCTAGCAAATGCAGGACAAGGATTTATTTACGAAATAGCGTTTGGCAATGGCGGAACTAGCGTTGACCCTACTGGTATTATTACATACCTCACACCAAATAGTACTGGTACAAATGCTAGTTTGTATAATCAAACTTATACAAAAGTAGTTGATGATAGATCTGTTAACAATGTCGACCCAACACGTAACAAGATTGAGACTCGCCACATAAGCGGAACAAACTACACTGATATTGTTGTAAGTTGTTTACTAGATTACGGCGAACCAAACGGCCAAGACGCATTTGACACTGCTAGTGATACTGAACAATCTTATGTTTTTGACGAATTAGGTTTAATAAGTTACAACGATGTTGAAAGTCAAAAGAAACTTTTAACTCATGTTATTTTTCACCCAGTTCAAAAATCACTAAACAGATTAATCCAAATAGATTATACAGTTCGTGTTCAAAGCCTTAGCGGAGGAGCAAGCTAATGGCATATCAAGTCCCATTTACCGATGTTAGTAACAAAGGTAGTATTACAGTTGAAGACAGAGATGTCAACAACGAAACTAGTCTAAGTTTAGTTGGCAGACTACAACAAGATTATGGGTTAGCACTTAATACAAACTTTTTACAGTTATTAGAAAATTTTGCTAACACAAGTGCTCCAAGTAACCCTGTAGAAGGACAACTTTGGTATGATACTACAATAGGAGTAGATCAACTTAAAGTATACGATGGTACAGCTTGGGTTAGTGCTGGCGGTCTTAAAAAAGGCGATAGCGAACCTGACACAACAAACAGCGTAAAAGGTGATTTGTGGGTAAACACTCAAACTAGCCAACTCTATCTTTACAGCGGCAGCGGCTGGGTTCTTGTAGGACCAGAATACAATTCATCAAATAAATCAGGATCGTTAACTGAAATTATTGTTTCAAGTGCTAATGTAGAAAAGTCAGTTATTGTTAACTATATTAATAATGTACCTATAACAATTATTAGCGATGACGAATTTACACCAAAATCTTTAATATCAGGTTTTAGTATAATTAAAAAAGGTATTAACCTAAACAGTAGTATTTCTGCATATTTAAATGGTACAGCAGATAAAGCAAACAACCTTATTGTAAATGGTGCAACAGTACCAAGTACTAGTTTTATGCGTAATGACGAAACTAGTGTTACAACATACAAACTGCAAGTTAAAAATAACAATGGTATTGAAGTAGGACAAGTTAAAACACTTGTATTAAATGTCGAGGGCAGTGACAGTATTCTTAACCACGTTGGTACAGGTACTTTTGATGTAAGAACAACAGCTAGTAATGTACCAGCAATTCGTGTAAGTGCAGATAACAATGTTGGTATTAACAATGCTAATCCTGATGTAGATTTAGATGTTGCAGGCACAATAAAAGCAAGTACGCAATTACAAGTTGCATCAGTGTTTGAAGTAGATGCAACCAGTGTAGATATTACAACAAATACAAATTTAACTGGCAACTTAAATGTTGACGGCGATGTTGTAATTGAAGGTAACATTCAGCATACTGGAGGTAGTTATAATATTGGTACTTCTGGTAATCCTTATACAAATGCTTATATAACAAATTTAAATGTTGGAACAGTTAATGCAACTAATATTGTAGGTAGTATCACAGGTAATGCTACAAAAGCATCAGAACTAGTAAGTTCTACTACATTTAATATGACAGGAGATGTAAGTTCGTCAGGATTTACATTTAACGGTGCAGGTTCGTTAACAAAAACATTTAATACAACAATTAGTAGCACTTTCCTTACAGACAAAACAGATATTACAACTACCTATGCCGGCGGAAGAATTATTAGCTCTGACGAGTTATTGATAAACAGACCGACAGCAGATACCATTGATGGTACTAGCACCACTGGTGTTCATAAAGTAACATATGGCGATTTAATAACAAACTTGCCGGTATTTCCTTTAGGTACAATTATGCCATATGCAGGATTGTATGAACCAGCAGGCTGGAAATTCTGTAACAACCAAGAATTAACTTTTGCACAATATGCAGCATTGGCAGCAGCATTAGGAATTACTAGTGATGCAGTTACACATGTTTACGGTATTCCAAGCAGTTATTTAACACACTTTAGATTGCCAGATCTAAGAGGTAGATTTATTTTAGGCAAACTTGACGGATCGGAAGCAACATTGAACAATAGAATTTCAGATAGTGCAGGATATGCATTAGGCGGTGTTGCAGGTGAAGAAACAACAACACTTGATGAAGCAAACTTACCAAGTCACACACACGATCTACAAAGTTCACTAGGCGAGCAATTTTATGCAACAACAACAGCAACAAACAGTACAGTACCTCCAGAAGTTACAGCAGGAGGATCGTTTGATGCAGGATCAGGAACACGATTGGAAAACAGCGGAGATATTACAGGCGGAGCAGATAACGATCCTTTAAATGTAACTAACCCGTTCTTAACACTTAATTACATTATGTATGTCGGAGAAGTTTAATGAGTTATGCACTTAATAAAACAGATGGTTCGTTACTGTTAACATTAGTTGACGGAACAATTGACTCATCTACAACAGACCTAATTTTTATAGGTAAAAACTATCAAGGGTTTGGTGAAATACTAAATGAAAACTTTATTAAACTTTTAGAAAATTTTGCTAACACAAGTGCTCCAAGCAAACCTGTTGAAGGACAATTATGGTATGATAAAGGTGCTGGAAGATTAAAAGTATATGACGGTTCTACATTTAGAAACACAGATAATATAGTATTAGGTGCTCAAAACCCAATTGACAAAGTCGATGGAGATATATGGATAGATTCAAATACCAAAAGATTATATTTCTATGATGGTTCGGATTGGCAGTTAATTGGACCACACTATGATTATAGCCAAGGTATCAACGGATGGGTAACTAGAACTCTTAAAGATAAAAACGGCCAAAATAAAATTGTTAATGACTTGTTTATTGGTGGTAGTAGAGTAGCAATATATGCAAAAGAAACTTTTATTCCACAAATTCCTATAACAGGGTTTACAACTATTAAATCAGGGATTAATGTTAGCACAGCATTTTCTGATTGGAAGTTTCATGGCCAAGCAGAAAGTGCATTGCAAATTGTTGATAGTCTAGGAAACGTATACACTGTTGATAATTTTGTATCAACTGCTGGCGATACTATGAACGGTCAATTATCTATATCACATCCTGTACCGTTGGTAATTGGTGACACATTAGATCACAAATTTACAGTCGGTTCATCTAGTACTGTTGTACAAAACGTTAGAGATGGTGCTGATTATATTGTTAGATTAAAAAGCGGTGCTGACTACGATGCAATAACAATCAAAGCAACTGAGAAAAGAATTGGTATACAAAACAGCAATCCTCAAGCAGAATTGCACATTGGCGACGGAACTCCAGGACTTGGTAATGTTATTGTTGAAGGCGATTTAACAGTTCGTGGTATAACTACAACACTTGATGTTAATAATTTAAGAGTTAATGATAAACAAATTCAACTTGCTATATCTGAAGATAGTACTGTACCTGACAAATCGGTGCTTGACGATGCTGGTATTGTAATTGAGTCTAGTGAAGGAAGTATTGACTGGACTTGGATGAATGCAACTAGTGCGTGGACAACCAGCGAAAACATTGAAATTGATGACAATGCAAAGGCATATCGAATTG
>Ga0181567_10000386_pt1 | contig 32500 bp, 31 predicted proteins | sample 101ome_14_FD_133761 | JGI IMG/M metagenome (GOLD analysis project Ga0181567, IMG submission 133761) | Coastal salt marsh microbial communities from the Groves Creek Marsh, Skidaway Island, Georgia - 101403AT metaG (megahit assembly) | ecosystem: Environmental > Aquatic > Marine > Intertidal...
ACGCCTCTTTGTGAGATAATTGCCGCTGAACGTAATTTGGTAGAATCAACTGAGGTGATAGTTATATTACCATTATTAGCACTAATATCAATATCACCACTTAAACTAGTGATTAACGTTGACTCTTGAGATGTTAATACAATATCACCACTCAAGCTAGTCATATAAACGGATTCTGCGGTCATTGATAAATCACCGCTAATAGTAGTAATAACGGTTTCATCTTGGCTTGTGATAGAAGTTTTATTACGAGAATGTATTTCATTAATACTACTATCGAATGTAAGTATGCTGTTAGATATATCTGAGATGATTTTAGAAGACGATATAACTGTTGAATTGCTTACATCATTGTATAAAAAATCAACAGTAGCTATGTTATCACTTGTATCTACTACAACACCATAATTATTTACGTTTTGTGTTAAAATGTTTCTGATATATGGTAAATTATTACGAACCGCAAAACTATCCACCACGGTAGAACTAATATCTATAAATGATTTGGGTTCGTTTGTTCCAAATCCAATATACTCATTGCTTACGTCTGCAGAAATATAGGCTCTATATCCAGTAGTATCTAGATAACTTAATGAAATATCGCGGCTTGTCCCAAATACATAATTAGGTGCGTACATGTTTTTATGGACTACTAATTCACCACTAACATCTACATTATTACTTACATCCAGGTTTCGATATACATGAATATCTTTTTTTGCTATGATAGTGTCATCAAAAATGTGTGTGGATACCTTTACTTGTCTTAATATTATATCATCTGCCACTAATGTACCAACACCCAAATTACTTAATTTATCGTTTTTACGAATACCACCATATTGTTTCCATGACATATTAAGAGTCTTATACAATTATTGTGTATTTTTTTTGTACGAGTGTAACTAAATGAAATCTATTTTGTAAACCACATATTCAATGTTTTCTGTGTATGAAAAAATAATATGCTATTTTTATCAATCATGCTTTATGTCAAATATTCAAAGGATTATAGTTTAATGATTTTTACATCTGATGTTTCATAAGTGTCTTCTTGTAATTCTTCAGTCTGAGATGATGTATCGATGATGTCTGTATCTAATTCATGTATACAAATATTATTTTTAGAAATATCTTCATAGAATGCTACTACTTTTGGATTAGCCCCTATTTTTTTGCTATTAAATGCGGATAAGTACAACCCATCAAGAGAACGAATACGCGATAATGCTACATAGGTTTGTCCGTATTCAAATATACTTTGACCTATATCCATTTCTGCCATATTTAACGTGGCTCCTTGAATCTTATGAATAGTCAACGCCCAGGCTAAACTTAATGGGTATTGAGCGATCGCTAGACATGGATATTCTTCTGATTGCCAATAATGTAAATGAATAGCTTTCACAATACCATTTGCAAATTTTACAATTGGTAGTATGGTGCCATTAGCCAATTCTTTTATATCTGTAATAATACCTTGCGAACCATTACATATGGAATTATCCATATCTAAATTTACGGTACACATAACCGCCGCTCCCTTCTTCAAACGAAGAACTTGTGCGGAAGGAATACTACTAAGAAGCAAGTCTAATTCATATTTTATTTCATTTTCGCTGAGTGCTTTACATTTTTGAATAATTTCGAACGATAATGGTTTGGTTGAATCAATGTTTGTCATACAATCAGTTTGACGAATTGCTTCTGAAACATATTCTTTTTCATCTAATCGTTTAAACATCATCGTGTTTACATAATCGGTTTTCGTTCTAAGTGGGAATAATTTTGTAGGAATACATCCATTTGTTGTTTCTGGATTGTATGTTCGATTAATGTATTTATTCAATATTTCTTGTTTGTCTTCCTCCAAATATCCTTTCCTAATTTGATGTAAAATATCAATATACAACGGATCATTTTGTCGATACATAGTTTTTAATTCAATATGGTTTTCAGGTTTAAATACCATATTCCATTTGGAAGATTCAAAACAGAATTGATTCGTTTCCTCTTCACCATAAGTACCTACAGGAGGTAATTGGAAAAAGTCTCCGGTAAAAACTACTTGCATACCACCAAACGGACGTGGGTCTTTTTTGATAACTCGTGCTAATTTTTCAATAATTTCAAATATTTTTTTAGATAGCATACTTACTTCATCTAAAATTAATCCTTTCGCTTTTTTCCAACGCAATATTGTATGTTTATTTCGTAAAACACCTGAAATTACCGATTCTTTATCACCTTTTGCTAGTTTTATACCACTCCAAGAATGTAGTGTACGTGCATTACATTCTAATAATACAGCAGCACATCCAGTCATCGCACAAATAGGAATATTTTTATTGATACTTGTAGAAAACTCAATAAAGTGCCGTATTAAATGTGTTTTACCGGTTCCACCAGGACCTGTTATAAAGAGGTTCTCGCCTTTTACAAATTTTTTGTATGCGTATCTTTGTTCTGATGATAATTCTGTAATATTTAAATTTGATTTAACAGGATTAACTGTTTTATCATCTCCAATCTTTACAATCTTTGTTTCTGTTGTATTATTTGTATCTTGGCATTTAAAACCTTCCATACTTTTGTTAAATTCACTCATTATAATATTTGGTATTTGATTAAATTCAAATATTATACTTGAATTCAATTTTGTATGGGTTTAATCATGTTCTATTTGTAAACATAACGAAAAATCGCTACCGTTTAATGGTAAAGGAATACCTACGTCATTAACAATTTGAAGATTCAATCTATTCATATCTATTTTACCACTATATACTCGTGTATCACTCAACAATAACCCATTTTGATTATTAGCTGGTAAATACGAACCAAACCCATAATTAGAACGGTCCAATGAAATACGAGCAATTATATTTTTATTAATTAATGAAGAGGCGGTAGGTGAAACAAAAGAATTTTGGCTGCTTTTATTAAATTCTTCCAATGCCAAATATACGTAACGTACCGTATTTAAATCAACTAAAAATTCACCATATGTTAATGCTTGTCCGTCAGGACCTAATCTATCAGTCGGGTCGTAATCACCTTCAGGTGGTGTGTATAAGAACGAAATCGTATATGTCAAATTTCGAAAACCAAGAAGCCATCCTAATTTTGATTTAAAATTATATTTCTCAAATTGTCCGCTACTATTGACTGTAAAATCAATTTCTATATTAGATTGATTTGAATAAAAATAACCTTGAACTCCCTCTGAAGTTTTTACATAATAATCAAACCGTAAATCATTTGTATTTTTCAATTCATTACTTATATAGCGATACTCTCCAGATTTAAGTTGGATTTTTAAATTACCATTAGCATCCTCTACATTATTACCGTCGACTGTAACATATTTAAATGAACCATCTGGGTTAAAGTCATAAATAGAGTCGGTCAATAATAATACATTACCATCCCCATCATATACAATATCACCATTTTCGTCAAAAATTGTATAATTACTAGAATTGGTAGGGACTCGTTTCACTTTATCAATTTGACTGTTGATAACAGATTTTAATCTATCAATCGTATAATATCCATCTGGGATAGTAATAATATCTACAAATTGATTATTCTCGTTAACATAACCAGTAGATAAATTAATCAAATATGGTAATGTAGTATCTACACTTAAGTTAGTCATTTTAAAACTATTATTGCCTAATGCACTTGATATGTTATAAAAAGACATGGGAAATTCCATATTTGTAACACTAATCGATTTTACATCATTAATACGTTCAGGTAAGGTAATATTATAGTTTGACACAGAACATGTACTATTATAATCATCACTAAATTTCGTATCAATATTCACATATTTCGTTTTAGTCGGTTTATGAACGTTAGACATAACCATATGACTACCATATTGTTTTACCTTTGGTTCTAAAAATAATTCACTTTTATCAAAATACTGATTCATTGTGTTATATATAATTACTATTGATAAATTATATCTAATTCGTACGTTTATTGGTATAGATAAACAATCTAAAAATTATATGTTTTTGCTAATTTCTTATGTTCGGTACTAACCTTCACGTCTTTGTTCTCCAAACCTTCATATAAATTCATATACTTCAATGTTTGTGTGACTGCGAATAAAACAAACAACGAGATAAGAATAGTCCATATTCTACTATTTGATAGGATACTTTTTAGCATTATATACAAATAAACGATAAATTATTTGTCGATTGGTTATCTAAATACTTTCTAAATACACGCAAAATTGATTAATGCTACTTGGTTAATTGTAAACTAAAATAAATCAGATGACATCTACATATGATTGTCAACATTGTAAACGTAGTTATAGAGAAAAATTTAACTATGATAGACATTTATTATGTTGTGAATTCTTATTCAAATCAAGACGAGAACATAACAATGAACGTGATTTGTTAGCTCCTATACCAACTCCTTCCGAAATGTATCAAATTATTCAATATATGTCTGTACGTATTGATAAATTAGAAAAGGAAAATCAACGATTAACTCGAATTACACGGAAAAAATATAATATTCTAGAACAACTAAATAGTCATGAAAGCATAGATAGTATGACTATGACATTTTCAGAATGGATAAAACAAAACATATTACCAGAAGTTCATAATCATTTACAATGTGTATACGATAATGACTTATTAGAGGGTTTAAAAAGTGTTATCACTTCAGCAATTAACAAGTTTGATATAAATATAATTCCAATTCGAACATTTGATAATTCTACAACCTTTTATGTGTTTAATTGTATAGAAAATAATGAAAAAAAGTGGATAAAAATGCCGAATAATAATTTGGATAAATATTTACGTCGCATTTCAAATCAATTTCTATATGATTTTAAAGAATATTGGTATGATGTTTATAAAACTAAAATTGAAACTAGTGAAGAATACAATGAATTATACTTGGAATATCATGGTAAAGTATTGGGTGGGAAAACAAGTGAAGATAATTTATTTCAAAAATTAAGAAAACATATATTTACACATGTGAAGCAATCTCCAAAATCAATGATTGAATATACTGCATAAAAAATTGAATGAATATAATTATTTTTTATATCAATATAATCTAATAATATAGCTTTCGAATTATGAGCGAATATCCAGTACCTACCTATTTGTCGCAACTAAATTCTCATCCGCGAGACAAAGACATTTCTTTTGAAGAAGGTCCACATATATATACAGTACTGGGTGACCGCGGGGGATATACATCTGTAACTACATGGAATCATCATCATTTCGCACAATTTGATTCGACCAATATTATCAATAACATTTTAAAAAATAAAAAGTGGGGAACCGACCCATCATACAAGTATTACAAAATGACTGGTGAAGAAATTGCTAAAATGTGGGATGATAATAGAGACCAAGCCGCAAATGCAGGCACAAGAATGCATTATGATATAGAATGTTATTATAACAATCAAGAAGTAATAAATAATAGTGTCGAGTTTGAATATTTTCGTAAGTTTGCTGACGATTTTAAAGAATTGAAACCATATAGAACAGAATGGATGGTTTATTATGAAGAATTGAAATTATCGGGCTCTATTGATATGGTTTTTGAAAATCCAGATGGAACGTTACAGATATATGATTGGAAAAGATGTAAAGAAATTCAACATGAAAATAATTTTGGTAAGTATTCAACTACTACATGTATCTCACATTTGCCCGATACTAATTTTTGGCATTACGCATTACAATTAAACGTATACAAAAACATTTTGGAACATAAATATGGAAAAAAAATTACAAATTTATATTTGGTATGTATTCATCCTGATAATCCATATAAAACATATGAACGTATAGAAGTGCCATTTCTCGATAATGAAATCAAAGATTTATTTGAATTAAGATTAAAAGAAGTTCAAGAAATGACATCCAAATAACATAACACAAAAAAAAGACATAAACAATAATTCATAATTATTATATCATTATGGATTTTTTTATACGACCAAGTAATACTGTACTATCGTCTGTATTATATGTTGGTGGAAATATGTTATTTTCTTACGTTATGAAGAAGTATCTATGTATTAAAAACAAACCAGAATCAGTTATAGATGAAGTACAAAAGTATGTCAATAAAGCAAATCAAACACTAATAAAAACGTTTAAACAAGATAATACTGAAGCGAACGCAAATATAGAGAAAGAATTTTATATAATTGAGGATTATATTAATGTAATGAAAGACCCTAACAATAAATTAGAAAAGATATGGAAATTAAGAACATTGATAGAATATACTCCCAAAAGTAATATTGTTATGTATTATGACCCATATAAACAAGGATTTTCATATTATGCGGATATACAACCGATATCTTATGAAATATTAAATGCGGTTGCTATGAAATATGTTACACGTTTTAGATGTCGAGATTTTTTCGTAGATAATGAAGTAACTCAAGAACATGATAATTCACCATTTATTCAAATACATATGACTGAAAAACCGAAAAAGAAAGATAGTGAATCAACGAAAACTATAGATGGACCGTTTGTAAAGTTGAAAAAAAATAAGAAGACAACTACTGATAAGGATAATAAGGATAATAAGGATGATAAGGATGATAAGGATAATAATACAAAACTAAAAAAAATATATCAGCGTAATAAATTTATTTATATAGGGCGTTTCCGTAATTATTCTATCTTAACAAAACCACAAATACAGAATAAATCAAATGGGTTTCATTCATCTTTATTGAATAATCTATCCACTGAAACACAACTACAAAAGGAAGTAATGGATTATAAAAGTTTTAAAAATCGGCAACCCTCAAAGTAATTTATTTCGTTTGTTCTTTTTGTTCTTTTTGTTCTTTTTTCCATGCCAAGTAACCAAGGCTTTTTTCATATTGATACGTCATACCTAGATGATTTTTGGCAATGTGATACGCCTGAATTTCTTTGGGCGATAAACTTTGTAGATACGCGTCTAGTTCTGGATCATGTGTATCGTCGTTCATCATGAAATGATATAATGAACTATACTATATCATTTATATTTTTTTCAATTTTACAGACCGGGTAACGGCTCACCGCAAGTAGGACGAGTAAATATTACATCGTTTTCTTGACATGCATCGCCTAATTTTATGATATACTCGCCATATGAAGTTGGTAGATATTCGCTTGCGTCACGTGTATAGTCACAGACTTTTTTATGCTTTATAATATCACTTACACATGGACTGGCTGTGACTGTATTCACATTAGTACATGAGTTATCATTTGGATCATTTGCCTTTTTGATTTCATTGAGTGTCTTTTTAATCTTTTTTGTAATGTATGTACTTTGGTCTGACTGGTTATTATTGACATCGGGCTTTACAGTAGCATATGGTTGAGGACGAGTAATCCATCTATATTTTGTACGTAACATACCTGAATTACTAAGTACACTCTTCTTAACTGTACTAGAGTCTTCTGTGCTACAACATCCAACATAATTGGGCGTTGATGTTAATATAGAACGACCGAATGATGTTTGTCCTACATAGCCTTGATTTCGAAATACACCATTAATGGAAAATACATTCTGTCCTACACTCGCATTATTATATTTTGCTTGTGTTTTTCTTTTAAGCGTAACAATTGACATATTATATTATATCGGTATAAATTTTTACACCTTGGTAACTTTAAAATTGTTTAATATAACCTCCGTCCATTGTCGCATTTCCAGTAAATGTAGGATTATCTATATTTGCCTTTAAATTTAATGAGTCATCAATTGCTGTACTACCTCCTATAGATACCCATTCACTTCCAGTATATCTAGACATATAATTACTAGAACTATCAATAAATATTTGATTTGGCTTGGGATTAGTAATATTCGTGACGTCATCACTTGTTGATATCATTTTGTCAGTACCTTTTCTACCAATATAGGTATAGATACTTAATACAGGCCGATTAGAATTACTAATTTGAAAAACAGAATCGGTTTGAGTTCCATTTGTAAAATTATCAACATCTGAAAATAGCAATACACCATTTTTATAATCAATTAACCAATTGCCTCCAAATTTACCGAAAGGCATCGGCGTGGATAATGAATTTTGTGTATTTAATTTATACAAATAAGGTTGTTTTAATACAAAATTCTCAGTATATTGTTTATAATTAAATTGTAATGCGTCTTTTATAACATTATCAAACGTATTATTTAATTTATACCATGATGAAAACGGTTTTGATAGCTCAGGTGTTTGTTCTAAAATTAGTAAATTATATCTTCGTATTGTTCCAGTAGAATCATCTACAATACTACATGTAGATTTATCTGTATTATCATCACTATATTGTGCGAAATCTGCTGATGTTAACCCTATCTCGGTCGCTGTTCTAACTATACCATCTATATTGAAATCTGGAACTGTTGGTACTGTATCTATAAATATATTTTCACCGATTACATAATTATTAAAGGGTACGGTTGTTTCCTCATACCATTGTCTTGATTCTTCAGCGGATGGAAATCCTAGAGCAGATTTGAATAAGACATTTACTTTTTCTTCTATATCCAACTCAATTGTGTCAGTCATTCTATTATCTTATATATCTAATATAAGATAAGACTATATAATCTGGTCTAAACTAAACTTTTATTCCGATAAACATAAATAAGTCGTCATTCACAGAAGCAGGAGCGATATAAAATCCATATTCGCTTCCAGTATATACTTGTGCTCCATATACTTGATTTACTGAAGAAGAATACCCTGTTTGTCCGGAACCATTTAAAGTCCAATTTCCTCCAGTTGGAATGAAACTAACCTTAAAATTACCAATATATGGAATTTGTGTTCCGTCTATTGTTTTTGTTACTCTTGAAAATCCAATTATATCAGTATTGCTGCCATTAAATAAATTATTGATATTAGTTGAATTAAATAATCCTGAATTTGATAACATTTCAGTTACTGATAAATATTTAATACCACCAGAATCTTTTACATTATATGTATTATTATTAAACCTATATTGGCTTGTAGAAATTTTATTTAATTTGAATGCTATCCATTTATATCTGGTACCAGCGGTTACATTTGTACCACTTAATGATAAACCATTTGAACCCGCACTGTATGTATAATCTCCTTCTACAGAATCCCATGTATAATTAGGAACATTTGGATATCCATTTGTTTGAAACAATCCATTATAATATAACAACGTCCAATCTTGAGGTATAGTTGTATGTGAACTATATTGAGTAACAGTTAGACCACCTAAATCATCATTCATTTTTGATATAGTTGAACTGTTTAACTCATATATGTCAATCAACGTTAATTTTGATGCAAGACTATTACCTAAGTTATTATAGCTATTTTTATCAAAATGATGATTTGTTGTCACTGTAATATCATTGCTTATGCCGTTTGATTTTAATGAATATATAGTTTCATTTAAAGTTACATTACTATTCGTACTATTACGAGACGTTGTATAATGTAAAGAGGTCAATGCGTTATTAGTAGCAGAGTTATATTCGGTTACAGTATTATATGTATAAGTACCCGTCTCAGATATATTTTGGCTATCGACCAAAATATTGTTGCTTGTAAAATTAGTACCACTAGTTGAATTAGACGTACTACTAACACTATTTACAGATGCTAATTTTCGATCACCACGAATAAATTTATATTGAGAATTTATATTTGAATATGTTCTCGTGCTTTCTATCTTGTATTTTTTAACACTTGGAATACCCATCATCCATACTACACTAGTTACCACGGCGATATTGCTCTGTTGAGAAATACTCGGATTATTTGGCAGTTCGTCTACGTAAATACTAGAAGTATTACTAACAGTCGGGGTACCACCCACATTCTCCGAATCACGAATAACTTCTAACTTTAATGAATATGGAGTACTGCTCGGAACACCTATTGCTGTTTCGACATCATTATTTGAGATTGTTAATAATTTAAACGCACCATATAAACGGTATCCTTGTTGTTGAATATTATTAGCGTAAATATCATTTTGAGAAGGAACATCGAAGTAATTTATTGCTGTTGTACTTACTGTTCTGGTAGAACTTCCAGACTTATTCGTTTCATTCGGTGTAAACCCACTATATGAAATATTTTGTTTTATATCATCGTTAACAGATACATTTATAGTAATCAATTCGAGTTTATCATCAACATATTTACCAAAACCACTTGTTGAAGATGGTGTTGCTGACGAGTTAGTAATCTCAAATGATTGCGTATTACTATTACTAGGTACAATAGTTTGAGTATCAGATGTATTAATATATATAATAGGAGTATTGTTTAAAACCGAAGTAGTCACATTCGTTGTTGTATTGTAATTCAATCCAGGCGTATATGTTGATGAATATCCATTACTTGAAGGTAAGTTGGTATACGGGGTTGGACCATTTATTGTATCGAATGACTGGTCTGTTCCTACAAGATTCCAACTAGTATCATTAATATTATATTTTGTACTCAAATCGTTTTTGATTCTTGTTATAAAATCATATTTTGTACCTGCACGAAGTCCAGCTAATACAATTGTAAAATTATTACCACCTGTAACATTATCATCAGTTTCAATATCTGTATTTATAGTTGTATTTAAATCATAAGATGTACTAGACAAAGTATCATTTTCAACATATTTTGTTTGAGACTCTTCTAAAATAGCAGTAGATAACGGTTTACCTTCTTCAGGTATGGCAAAATTATATGTCAGTGTGATTTGACTGTAATTATTTATTGTTGTGCTGATATAATCAAAAATACCAGGAGGGTTTGGTTGTAAAAATTGTATATTCTGATAAACAAGAGCTCTTTCATCTATAGTTGGATAATTATTACCATAATTTTCACCGTAGACGCGTACATCAAAATCTACTATATCTTCTTGGAACATTAAACTGTTTAATGATTCTATTCCACTTGGAGCATTTTGTTTTCGAGTGATTTTTATTGATTTATACTGCGACACGTTATAATTACTAGTAATAGGTATGGTGATGTAATTTTTCCATCCATCAGTTAGAGGGGAATATGAAATATCTACATATAGATTATTTATATGCGGTATTATTTGGGTATATGTATTATCATAATTAAAGGTTGCTTGTATCTCAAATGAACTATCTGTCATATACGCAATAATATCATCATAATGCCAATGAAGATTAATTTCTTTTGCTGTATTATTAACACCATCAGTATAGACAGATGTATTTTTTGTAAAAGTACTAGGTTGCTGTGTAATACTGTCAAAGAATGATTTATCCTCTCTTTTATTTACGAAATTACTACCAACTTTCACAGTATCAGTAATAGTATTCGTCTCTGGATCAAAATTCGACACTTGTATATTTCCATTCTCAACCGAAACAGCACTGATAGTAGGTGCGGTTATTTCTGACTCTGGATCAGGCGGTTTGACAAAATAGATAGTTGAATCAGCAACATATATATCTTTGAATGGTCTTGCTACCGAACCAATACTAAATGTCTGTCCTATAGCTGGTACAATATTACCGCTTATTTCTAATTCACTCTCAAATCTTACTGCCTTTTCTACAATTAGATTTCCCTTGACTTGTAAGTCGTTATGAAAGAGTAGATCGGGCATGATACCATCTAAAAATCCTGCTCCTGTTGGTCCAATTTGCCCTGTTGGACCTGTTGGACCGGTTCTACCAATTGGACCATCTTGACCTCTATCACCGGTTGGACCAGTCACACCATCAATACCATCACTACCTGGTAAACCGGTTGGTCCTATCTCACCCTGGTCGCCCTTTTCACCTGTTGGACCAATATCTCCTTGAATTCCCTGACTTCCTTGAATTCCTTGGTCTCCTTTTTCACCACGATAACCACGCTCACCTTGTAAACCTTGAGGACCGGTCAAACCCTGAGGACCGGTTAAACCTTGAGGACCTTGAATGCCTTGAGGACCTTGAATACCTTGTTTACCAGTAGGACCGGTAACTCCTTGATGACCTTGAATGCCTTGAAGACCTTGGATGCCTTGAGGACCTTGAATACCTTGTTTACCAGTAGGACCGGTAACTCCTTGAGGACCTTGAACGCCTTGAGGACCGGCAACTCCTTGAGGACCTTGAACGCCTTGTTTTCCGGTAGGACCAATTAATCCTTCTAATCCACGTGGACCTGTATATCCTTGTATACCTTGAATACCTTGTTTACCGGTAGGACCGGTTAATCCTTCTAATCCACGTTGACCGGTATCACCCCGTATACCTTGTAAACCTTGAGGTCCAGTAGCTCCAGTATATCCCGTATAACCACGTTCACCAATAGGTCCATATGGACCTTGAATACCTTGTAATCCACGTTGACCTGTATCACCCTGTATACCTTGTGGACCTTGTATACCTTGTAAACCAGTATCACCTTTTAAACCTTGTGGACCTTGTGGCCCTTGTAAACCTTGAGAACCAGTGTCGCCCTTTACACCCTGAATACCTTGTTTACCGGTAGGACCCGTATCTCCTTGTAATCCACGTGCACCAGTATCACCTTGTATACCTTGTATACCCTGAAGTCCAGTTTCTCCTGTTGGACCTTGAATACCTTGTATACCTTGTGTACCTTGTATACCTGCAGGACCTCTCGCACCAGGTAAGCCTTGACTACCAGTATCACCGGTAGCACCAGTAGCACCGGTAGCACCAGTAACTCCACTTTCTCCTACTGGACCAATATCACCAGTATCACCTTTATCACCCTTATCACCTTTTATTCCTTGCGTTAAAAACCACAATGAAACATTTACAATAGAACCACCACTACCGGACAAGCATTTTATATTGATATAATCACCTTTTACGAAACTATAATTAATATCTGACTTAAATTGTGAACCTGACAAATCATTAAGTATAATTCCAGTCGCATAACCATTTTTATATATTTCAATACTTCCTGGTACAGTCGGGTCTGATGCTACACGTACTCCTATGTAATTCAATGAACTGTCCGCTCCAATATGTACTCCAGATGTATTCAAACTATTCGGACCATTACCAAATGAAAATACAAAACCATTATCAGATACGGCAAACCCTGTAGATGACGCATATATTGTAAATATACCACCATTCGTATCACCAGCAGGACCGGTTGGACCAGTTACAAATCCTACAGTACAGTCGCCTCTAGCGGACATTGGAATATCATACCAAGAAGTAGATAGCGGATCCCCCAGTTCATCTACTTCACAACAATTTTGTATTTCTTTTAATTTACGTAGAGCAGTATAATCGCTCGATGCCATATTTTATTACAGTATAATAAATCTACCGAAAAGAAATCTTCACAATATAACTTATCGTGAATAAAAATACTAAATCGTAATATAATTAATAAATCAAATGATATAATAATATATACTCGTAATAAGGAATGGAGCACTTAGATTTAGATATAAATAACTATAATATTAATGATTTGGAACGTTTTTTTCAAATCAATCCAAAATCTACTTATAGTGAAAGTGATATTGAATTAAAAGAATACAATATTCGTGAAAAATTATTATCAAGCGGGCATATTGATAAACGGTTTAAACGTGATTTAATCGAATTTCTAGAACTAGCTAAGAACTGGTTAATATTTGTCAAATGCCGCAAGGGTGTATTGAAAACACCTACTACTATTCCTGATAATTACAAGCTAGATAAATTAGATACACCTATATCTAAAGAAGTAGAACCTCGTACAAACGAGTTAATCAATCGTCCCGATACGCAATATGTTTATTCAAATAATAGCGAGTTCTTTCCTGGTAAATTAAATCAGCTAAATACCCGAATTATTACCAAAAGTTTAAATATAGACACGAGATTCCGTGATAATATATACAGCACCCAAAGTTCGGATTTTTCCATACAAATGCCTATTAAATTTAATAAGGTTGTTTCGATGAGTCTATCTTCATTAGAATTACCCGTATCTTTTTATGGAATATGTAAAGAGTTTGGTAATAATTTCTTATATTTACATGCTACATATACATCTTTTGAAAATCCTAACGCTACTCTCACTGCTGAAAAAGTTTTCACTATACCAGATGGTAATTATAACGCAAATGATTTAATAGATACTATCAATAAATTATTGTCTCCGATTAATTCTGATGGTACTATGGTAGACCAAAGGGATATATTTTCATATATTGCGTTATCACTTGATGTAACAACGTCTGGTTCTGGGACGGGTAAAGTAACTATAAAACCAAATGGTGTATATGGTAATCTTATACAAGCTATTACATTAGATTTTACAAAAGATATTAATGGAAATGATGATAAAATAGATGTATCAACTAAATTAGGCTGGAACTTAGGGTTTATACATACAAAATATCGTAAAAGTACGACATATACTGCGGATACTGTTATTGAACCAGCCAATATACGATATATTTATTTAGCAGTGGATGATTTTGCAAATAGTGCAAATAATCAATTTGTTAGTGTTTTTAATAATTCTATTATGAGTCCAAATATATTAGCTCGTATATCCATTAAGGGTTCTTATTTCAGTTTGATTATGGAAAACGATTTTAATATTATCACTGAACCTAGACGATATTTTGGACCAGTTGATATTCAACGATTACGGATACGTCTATTTGATGAACGCGGGCGTGTTTTACCTATGAATAATTCTAACTATTCTTTTTGTTTGGACTTTAAAATGATTTATGATTTATGAACGTAATATAATTTCTATAAACTATAAATTATATTTGTAAATTCTGATTACACGTATTTTCGTATGATTTTTATTCTTCCATAATTTATACGGTATCATGTCTAACGAAACACAAACTGTTAATCTTTTACAACATATTGGTGAATATTCAGTTATACGTGCTAGTGGTGGATTTAACATAGACCAACAATTCGGCGGTCCAGTAAAAGTATACGCACAGTCTGAATCAGTCGAACTTGATATGACACTTGCTTTGCAACTTAAAGTAAATGTTCGTACTTTTAACACAAAATTAGGAATTATTAAGGATCTTAGTAATGATGTTGTTATTTCATCGCCACTTGATGTATCAAATGGTGTACTTCCTATGGATATATCATTCACTTTTCAAGACTTTATTCCGGATATTAAGACTGAGAATATTATTAGTCTAGGTAATTTCAGTTACATCTATTCTGATTTCAGAAGAAATATTGTTAATTTTTACAAACTAAGTACTTATTCGAATGTATTCGATACTTGGAGCGAAGAACAGCAAAAAGATGACTTAACAAAAGAAGTTTTTGTAAACTTGTTTGATGAAAATGGTATATATAGCAAAAATATTAGTGGTACCATGAGTATTTATTTTGTTCGTTCATTACTAGAGGCCATACTCGCCAAAGACCCTTTTAATAATAGAACGAATAAATCAATAAATGATGGATTTATAGCGGGTGATATTATTTTGCTAACTAATGGTATTTCAATTAAATTAGATTTATCATTGAAAGAAGTACCGCCTCTTCCTGAATTTGCTGATATCAGTACTAATACGCCTATATCACTTTTGGGTAAAGAATATACAGTCCCTTTATTGATATATTTGGAAAACCTATAATTTTATTTGCGTAATATAATATATATATTATGTCAGGAACACATGTAGGTGATTGCTACGTTATTGATTCATCTGGTGGATTTATCTTACAACAGACTTTTCCTGAAATTTTGTTAGATGTTAGCAATGAAATTATAAAGGTAAATGTAACCGATGCTCTTCAAATTAAATATCCTGTTCGTCGTATCAATTCTGCTATTGGTATTGAAAAAGATTTAAATAATATTGAAACCTTATCTACCAGTTATGATGCTAGTACAAATACGTTGATTTATGATAAAGTTACCATTACCGCAGAAGACATATTATCATATCTTACACCAGAAGATATTATTTCAATGGGAAAATTATCTACTTTATATAGCGATTTTAATTCTACTGTAATTAAATATTTTGGTGCTCCTGAAGGGTTTTCTTCATTTTTTAGAGCAGACCCTTACTATAATGTTAATAATGGAGTATTTGATGCGGAATCGTTATTACAATTACTTAATAAATTTGATTTTAATATTAATGGTACTGTTGTTACCGATTTATCCGGACAATTTACTGTAAACACTCTTACTGACAAATTAGTTTATGCTTCCATTACGAATGTTTTTAATAATCGACCTGCTGAAAAAAACATCCAACCATCAGATGGATTTTTTGCTGGTGATTTGTTATATATCAAAAATGGTATTACGGTTACTTTGAAACTTGATATAGAAGCTGAACCATATACCCCTATTGTTAATACAGGTCCATCTAACTTATCGACTATAAATAGTTTAATTAATTATTCTAATTTTCAAAATAATGTATCAAAACAAACTACATCTACTACTACAAACATTACCCAAACATATACTGTTCCGATTTTGGTATCACTTGTAGATAAAAATGTAGGTGGTACAGAATTATATGGTACAAGATGGGTTAATAGAACCAGTACTACTGATATTGGTACGCAAAACTGGCTTACTATCGCAGTTTCGTCTAATGGTAAATATCAAAGTGCTATTGAAGAATTTGGTAATATATATATATCGGATGATTATGGTGTTACTTGGGTAACAGAATATAATATTGGTGAATCGTTAACCAATAGTATCAGTATCTCATTAACCGGTCAATATCAAACCGCTAGTAATGGTGTTGATATTTATATTTCAAATGATTATGGAATCACATGGAATCAAGTATATGATTCGGGGCTTTGCCAAATTTTCGTAGTTGTACGCGTGATGGGTCAATATCAAGCTATTATATCATCTGGTGATGGCATATATCGTTCTAACGATTACGGACAAACCTGGATTAAAAATACAGAAGTTGATGGTGATATATATAACTCTATTATAACATTCCCTACAGCAGGTATTTCCATTTCACATGACGGAAAATATCAATTAGTTGTATGTGAGGCTATCTATATATCAACTGATTATGGAGTAAATTGGACTACTACTACAGTTGTTAATGATGATGACAGAGAATATGACGACCATAACTGGGTTGCTTGTGATATGTCATCAGATGGAAAATATATGGCTGCTACTGAAGTTACCGGTGAAATTTATACGTCACAAGATTATGGGGGTACATGGACTAAAAATGAAGCTCTAATTATTACTGATAGGCAATGGCAAGATATTTCAATATCAGCAAATGGTAAATTTCAAACTGCTATAGAGAAAAATGGGTATGTGTATATTTCGATTGATTATGGTATCTCTTGGAATATATCTCCGGAACCAATACTTGCTAATTTAAATTGGCAATCCATTTCGGTGTCAGCTAACGGACAATATCAATCTGCTCTTGTATATGGAGGTGATATATATACTTCCGAAATTTTCTAATTTTTTCTATATATATACTATATGCCGTATAAAACGCGTAAAGTCCGAAATCAACCATGTTATCGTGTATATAACCCGATTACAAAAAAAACTTTTGCCAAATGCACCACAAAAGAAAAAGCTCTTTCACAGATGCGTCTTTTAAGAGGAATACAAAACAATAAAACATTCCGTAAACAAGTTACTCGCCGACGTAAACAGCTTCAGTCAAAAATTAAAATCAATTAGATAAGGGTTCTACAAAAAAATGTACCATAAGTGTATATGGCGTGTAGAATCACTTGTGCTATTTCGGTAGTCTTTATTATTGGAATGATATATATGACAAATGCTATGTCAAATAATGATACTATGCAGCAATATGAAAAACAATTACCTGAAAAATTACAAAAAATATACAAACAAATTGTTACTGAAAGAAGACAAATCTATTATACTGGATATATATTAGGATTCATTCTAGCCGTTTTATTTATCCTCTATAATAATATCATTTTGAATAAGAGTTTGTCGACTATATCTATGGTTTGTGTATCTACTGCTTCCGCGTTTCTAGTAAATTATTTTTACTATATTCTTACTCCGAAAACAACTCATATGTTGGAACATGCTGATACACCCGAACAAACCAAAGCTTGGTTAAAAATGTACCGTACTATGCAATACCATTATCATATGGGGTTGTTTATTGGACTGATTGCTGTCGGAGTTTTTGCGTATTCTTTTAGGTGTTAGGACTCTCTAACAATAAAAAAAATGGGTATAAAAACGAATGTATAATATTATATATCGATTCAAAAATATTATACATAAAAAGCTTATGATAACCTTAAGTGACGAAAAACAGTATATTTTAGATACAGTCAAAGAAGGACATAATGTAATGGTAGATGCGGTTGCCGGAACTGGCAAAACTACCCTCATATTATCTATCGCGAGAGAGCTATCTGATAAAAAAATATTACAATTAACATATAATTCCTCGTTACGTAAAGATGTGAAGGAAACGGTCGAAAAACATGATATACAAAATCTCACCGTCCATACTTATCATAGTTTAGCTAAGCGATATTATTTATCTACTGGATACACCGACACTGAAATTCGCAGATTACTGTTTAAAAATCTACCTTTGAGAGAAACTCCTATCAAATATGATATGATTGTTTTGGATGAATGTCAAGATATGACTCTTCTATACTTTCAATTAATGACGAAATTCATCAAAGACCTTGATACGAATATACAATTATTAATACTTGGTGATTATATGCAGGGATTATATGATTTTAAAGGCTCTGATATTCGTTTTTTAACATTAGCTGATAAAATATGGGAGGGATTACCTTATTTATCACAACCTGGGTTTCAAAAAAGAACCATGAAAATGTCATTTCGCATAACAAATCAGATGCGTTCTTTTGTAAATGATGTTATGTTAGGAGAAGACCGAATGAACTCATGTCGTGATGGAAATGTTGTTACATATATACGTAATTCACGTAGTAATACTTCAAAGGTTGTTTACGCAGAAATTCTCAAACTAATTGAAAATGGGGTTAATCCAAGTGAGATTTTTGTACTAGGTGGGTCCATCAAAGGTGCTAATAGCAATATTCGACGACTTGAAAATACTCTTGTTGAAAAGGATATACCTTGCCATGTTCCCATGTTAGAAGGAGAAAAGATGGATGATAGAGTGATTGATGGGAAAATTGTATTTTCTACCTTTCATAGTGTCAAAGGTAGACAACGCAAATATGTATTTGTTGTTGGCTTTGATAACGCATATTTCAGATTTAACGCACGAAATTTACCACGCGATACATGTCCGAATACACTTTACGTAGCAGCCACTCGAGCAACAGAGGGTTTGTATTTGTTAGAAAGTGATAATTATCCAACTGACCGACCTCTTGAGTTTTTAAAGAAATCTCATATTGAAATGAAAAAATGTGAATATATTGCTTTTAAAGGCCATCATCAATCGATTTTTCAAGAGGAAGATATGAATGATTTAAATAATAATCTGGTAAAAAAACATATTATTACCCCCACTGATTTGGTGAAATTTATTTCAGAAAGTGTTATCGAAACTATCTCTCCTATTATTGACCGCATTTTTATCAAAGAAACTGATGAACCTGATATTATTGATATACCTAGTGTGATTGAAACTAAAAGAGGATTTGTTGAAGAAGTTAGTGACCTAAATGGAATTGCTATTCCATGTATTTATTATGACTATTTGAAAGAGGCTTTCTCTGAAACGGATGAAAATATTTCGCGTGGAAATGTTCTACTTGATGTCATTGATAATTCTATTGAGAAAATGAAACGAAACGATCATCTATTTTTGAAAGAAATTGTGAATAATCTTCCTGAAAAAATAGAAACCGTGAATGATTATTTATATGTCGCGAATGTTAGTGTTGCCGTTCAAGAAACTTTATACTTTAAATTAAAGCAAATTGAACCGGATGAATATAATTGGTTAACCGATGACATGGTATTGGCTTGTAAAAATAGATTACGAGAAGTAATTGGTCCGGATTGTCAAACTAAAATGCCATCTATAGAAGATACTATTATCCACGAATCGTCTGAAGAACAACATGAAAAAATAGACGAATATTTGTCTACTATATTTGACGAATCACATAAATTTAGATTTACAGGACGTGTTGATTTAATTAGCGAAACTATCGCATGGGAATTGAAATGTACTTCAGAAATTACCATAGAACATTTGGTTCAGGTTATTATTTATCAATGGTTATGGAAAATGCGTCATAGTTATACTGATACCTATGAAGAAAAAGTATTCAAAATTTTCAATATAAAAACCGGAGAAATATTCCGTTTGGAGGCTAGCATGGATGATTTGAATACTGTTATTACTACATTATTAAATGGTCGATTTCAAGAACCGATTAAAAAAAATGATGATGAGTTTATAGATGATTGTAAAAAATATGTATAACTTGTATGATATGTAAACTATTTGACATATCATATTTTTTGTTTGGATTGATTACATTTACTCTTCATCTTTTGATAAAACGATCGACTCAGTAGGAGCAGGCATTGGCTTGATGAACTTTTGGATGCATTCCCAGATTTTTGCTGCTTCGTCCAGAGAATAAGCCCCTCGTTTTTGAGCGAGGTCTACAAAACTAATCAAAACATTCAACGCAATATTCTCATCCTTAATTTCTACCTCAGTAAGCTTTGGTAGGGTAGGAGTAGGAGTAGGAGTAGGAGTAACTGACTGATCGGTAGAATCCATTATACACTATATTCTAATAACTTGTTTATATCATTTTTACTCTTTTGTTAAATTCAATTTGGTTAAAACTAAATTAATTAAATAATTATCGTCATCGCCCCATGCATCATATTCAGCTCCTTCGATTTTAACTAACTCATTCTTTAATAAATTTCCATTGCTATTCTTAAAGGCTACAGCCACCATAACATGAGAATTTAAAACTAATTCCATCACATTGATTTCTATGCTTGTTGCTACAGGTGCCTCCAACGTAACATCAGTAATATTAACGGACAATCTCTCCATTATATACTTTATAGTTATATTTTGTATCCTATTTTGGAACGTATATTACTAAATATTTTTACTAGTATACTTAAATTTCTTAGTAAAATCTTCTATGATGTCTACCATATCTACCATATCTACCATATCCACCATATCCACCATATCCACCATATCCACCATATGGTAACACATATGGACTATAATAAGGAACAATTACCGGTACAGCCGCATAAGGATAATAAAACATATCTCTATATTATTATAACAACATAAGTATGTATACAAAAATAAAAATAATTCTAAATAAAGCATATATCGTGCTAAATAATTACAATTGTAAATATAATTGATATTTTATATTTACAAAAATCAGAATTGTCCGTCTCTGTCGGCAACTATTGGTGTAATACAAATGCTTCTATCAGCAGATATTTTCGTTGAACGCGTATTCATGCCATGTTTACGCGTACATCCTCTTTTATGTGCCGCTAATGCTTTCAAATTATTGGCTGTATAACATTTACATATATCACACTTTAGTCCGGGCTTTATTATGGGTGCTGAATACTTACTTGATAAATATTTATCTAATGATGGGAATTTAATTTCGTCAATTTGAGCCATCACCTTCTTTTGACTTTCTTTTAATACATCAATCACTGCCGTCTTTTGACTTATAAATGTTTGATATTCGTTATTTATTGTCTCTAGTATGTCTTTTGGAATGGTGAAATCATCATTTATACCGATTTTATTGAATTGGTTCAATTTTGAATATAAATGATCGATTATATTTACAGCCGCTTCTATTTTGGTATTCGAATATTCCGCATTATGAATAAAAATTAGTACATTATTATCATGGAATTCGATTTGAAAATCATTCTTATTGGATATACCGGAATATTGTGATATCAAAATACCACACACATTTTCCTCGTTTATCACATTCATAAATGAATTTATATCATCCACATGAATGTTTATATCCAATTCGTAATTTTGTAACAAAATAGTCGGGTGTCTTACTCTTTTCATTATGGTTGTTATATTATCTAGACCTAACAGCTTTGATGATATATCCGCATTTCCAAATGATTTTGTCAAGAAACTTATAAAATGATTGTTTGATTTGTTTTCTATCGTCTGTTTTTTACGATAATTATCAATCATCGAATTGATATTATTGATAAATGCGTGCTGCTTTTCATCTGTATTAGTCACATTTTCTCTTATTGAATTCACATTCTTGCTTATTCTTTCTTCACTTGAAGTGATAAAAGATATGATAGGTTGTTGAATATTTTGTAACATCAATGAAGATTTTATTTCAAAATTATTCATGTATTCTTTCAATGCTTGAGAATCCACTGATTTTAATAGATTCTGGGTATCATTCATAATTGCCTTTTGAAAAGAATGCAACGAACGATTAATATCGTCGTATTGTTTCGCATTACTATTCGGGATTATATTACGAATAACCTCTATCGTTTTATTCAATAGATTTGCATTATTTGCTTCCATTATCGTAGACATCTTTTCTGTCGTTTCGGAAACAATCATTTTATTCAGGTCATTCAAATACTCTTCTTTTATTTCATTCAAATCATTTGTAATGACTGACAAAGTATCTGTTTTCAATGATTTTATAGTATCTTGTAATGATAATATTGAATTCTTATTTGCAGCTATTTCGGATAAAAGGTGATTAAAGTTATTCGTCGTCATAAAATCACCTTTTTCAACTACCATGTTTAAAAGTTCAATACATAAACGATTTATACTATTTATATTTAAGAACGGATGTGCTCTATAAAAAGCACATACATCCGCGTCTGTTATTGTAATCTGATCCATTCAGTTACTGAATTATAATATAATATAACATTATATTTTTATATACTTATTTATTCTTGTGTTATCTCACTTATTGTGTCATTTTCATATTTTAATGAAGGGGCTATTTTATATCTTGATACATGAAATAATGGTTGACTTTTATTAATTGATTCTGTTTCTAATAATACGAACGGTTCATTCACCAATTTTGTCAATTCACTTTTTTTTTCATTTAATTCTTTATTTTTTGTAATCAGTTCTTTGTTTAACTTTGCGTTTTTTTCTTGGAGAAATGAAATTATGCCGAAATGCGGTTCAGAAGACCTTTCTTTTAACGTTTTTAATTCATTTTGTAGATTTATTGAATATTGTACCAATTCATTATATTTCGTTTTTAAAATAAAGTTTTCGTACTTTAAAACATCAATCACTGTGTTTTTTTTCATAATATAAACCAACTATATTAGTTTTTCCTAAATATTTTTGAACGCAATCCATATATCGTGTTGTATTTTGATGGTGATTTACAACTGTATTTACTGTATTACAATTGTAAATACTAATATTATTGTAGTATATTTGTAAATATATTTGTAGTCAAACCATATATGGTGCGATTACTTTAGGATTTTGTATTTTTTTCGTATAATATAATATCATATAGTATTATATGTCGATGGAGACAAACGGAAAGTATACTGCGACTGCGCCATTTCAACAATGGCAAAGCTTTTACCCTCCTTACGCTTACGAGCCTAAGGACGATGACTCTGCTGTGATTAAAACTGTGACCGATGCTGAACGTAATTTGACTGCCGGACAAGTTGGTGTGTCTAAGGACATTCATGCTACTACTCTTGGTTTGCGTGACGCTATTGAGAAAGGTACTCTGGCTAGTTCTAAAGCCATTGACCGCAACACTAACTATGTTGGTGCTGCTGTTGAACGGGGGCATGGTACCATTATGACAGCAATTGAAAAGGTTGCTGGTGAGACTCGTCTTACCGGAACCATTAATGATGCTGCTAGCCGTCAAGCCGCTGCGGACAGTGCTCGCGACTTGGCTATTGCGATTGAGCGTAATGGTTCAAATGCTGTAAATGCCACTAATGCTACTAATACATCTTTATTAGGTGCTATTGAACGCAACGCAGGTGAAGGACGTGTTACTACGGTTGCCGCACAAGGCCAACTCGACGCAAAGTTAACTGATGTTCGTCATTCTATATTAAATGATGTTAACCGAAGTGGTTCTGAAATGATGGCATCTAACGTTCAAAACTTAAATGTGTTAACCAAGCATGTCACTGATGGTGCGTGGGAAACCCGTTCAGCTTTAAATTCTGGATTTAACAATATGGGTGTTGGATTGGAGAAGCTTAAATCCGATTTATCCTCTTCCGGTACCGAACATTACGCTAGTCTCATGTTGGAAAACCAAAAACTCGGTCAGTTTTTAACTTCCAAGATGGACGGACACTTTGCTGCTACACAGATGGAGATATTGAAGTCTAAGGCTGACCTTAGCGCCCAGGCTGCTTCTCAGTTCTCTGTTTCTCAATTAGAGCAACAGAAAATGGGTGCTGCCATCAGTGCACAACTTGCTGAGGCTAAATATGACGCTCTTAAAAATCATACTGATATAAGCAAGCAAGTTGCAGAATGTTGTTGTGAGCTTAAGGAGAAGAATGACAGACTTGACCGCGAGAGATTACGCGATGAGAATACTGTCTATAAGATTAATCCTTTTGGACCGGTTGGTGGTGGTATCTTAGGTGCCGGATTACCTTTTGCTGGTCCCTATGGGGGTCTTGGACCTTACGGAGGATTTGGTGGTGGTGTTGGACCTTACGGACACCATGACGGATACGGAAACGTGAACGTTTATGGTGACCGTAGACGTGGACGTTCTAGTTCTAGATCTTGTTCTCCTCGTCGCGGTTGAGGGTGTCCGGGACCACTAAATACAGATAGTGATTCTGAATCTGTCTGTTCTGATTCCAGTTCAATCAGTTCAAGTAGTTCAAGTAGTTCTAAACAATCATGCGGTTCTAAACCATCTTCCGGAAAATCAGATAAACCAATCAAACTATATCCTAATTCTATATGGAAACGGATTATAAAAAAGGGTTTCGAGCCTCCTTTTGTTATACTTGGACCTACTGGACCTACTGGCGAAAAAGGAGAAAATGGTTGTGATGGACGCGATGGTATTGATGGTGTTACCGGACCTACTGGCGAAAAAGGAGAAAATGGTTGTGATGGACGCGATGGTATTGATGGTGTTACTGGACCTACTGGTTCAAGAGGAGCACCTGGTGAAAATGGATTTGATGGTGTTACTGGACCAACCGGATCACGTGGAATACCTGGTACAAATGGTATTAATGGTATCAATGGTGAAACTGGACCAACCGGACCAACTGGACCAAGAACTACAGGACCACCTTAACCGCATTAACCTATACTATTAAAAATGAATTATTATCTTATTAGTAGTCCGTAGTCTAAACATTTATTTCATTATGATTATAGACATAAACATAATGAAATCACTCTATACACATCATTGTAAATGACGCTGTTATTTGAGATATTGGTGTTCCTAAGGTAGTTGACCCATATAGATTCACACCTTTGTTTATTGATGAACTATTTACCACGCATATTACACATGCTTTATTAGTAGGAGATTCCGCAATATCTGTTACAATATCGTCATCTGTTATTTGCATGATAAATGTGTGGGTATTTTGCGATGAACCACTTATACTACCAATCGTACTACCCTTCACTATATACAGCATGTTCTTTACTATCGAAAACTGACATGGTTCCAGTGTATAAATATTCATATTCACCAGATAATACCCAGCCTTCCATATGTATATATTTGAATTTTCTATATTATACAAGCAATCACCCATTATCGCAGTATACTCTTCAAATCTGATTGGCTCATCTACCAATATATATTGTTCTTTCATACTGCAAATAGACATATATGTTTGATTGTATTTATCATTACATGACATTCCGGCTGGACCTGTTGGACCGATTGGACCGGTTGGTCCAGTACCACCTTCATAATATTCTATTTCAAATTCCGAGCAACTGATATCACCTGTATATATTGAATAACTATAAGAACAATCACATATGTCCTTAGCCAAAGAAATATTATTAGTTAATAATTTATTACAAGTTTTACATGATAATACGTTTACGTTATATACCGTACTCGTAACACCTGTATTACAACTTATATCTTTCACATAATTGTCACATATATCAATTATATAATTGTTACATATATCACATAAGCAGTTATATGAAATATCTTTCGAATTACATGACACGTCTTTCGCACATAAACAAATATAGGAAATATCACTCGGATTCTCAGATTTGAATCTCTTACATCCACATTTACTTCCATTCGGGCAACCACACGACATTTTATTTATATAGATAATATACTATATTGATTTTTTTGTCTAAATAAACAATACATAAATGCTGTAATAATAGAATTGTAAATACAAATTTATTACTATAACAATATTATATACTATTATAATAACCTTTTCAAAATTTGCAAATTATAATTGTATTTGTAATTTACAATTGTAATTTACAATTGTAATTTACAAATTTTTACAAAATGATGCCTAATTTATTTCTATATGTTTCACCATAATCATATAATAATTCCTCATCTTTTTTGATGTCTTTCTTCGCAAAAAAAAATATATACCCATCTATATCTATCACCGTATTATCTAACTTTGTAAATGAACTGTCTTTATCAAGTTCAAACCGTATTGCTTGTATATTTTCATTCTCGCGAGAATTACAACAATTCATAAACCGAGTGAAATTGGATTTTTCTAGGTCATATGCATCTATGCAGAATATACCTTTTTTTCTACGAGATATAAACATGTAATCATTATATATTATTTGGCTTTCTGATTCTGATATTTCTCCCATATAGTTTCCCATTACTGTACCTTGTTTGATATCTGTCTTAGCAAATACACCTAATCCCGCATTTGGAATTTTACTATAACCTATGTATACCGTATCTGGTATATATTTTGGCACATCTACTACGTTTATATTGATTGGCTCCATATAGATATACATGAAATTCCCATTTATATTGTTTACTACTTCGAATATTTACAATTTGTAATTTGTAATATTTGAATGGACCAATGAAAGAAAAGTTGAGAAAAGAATTGGGCGTGATTTTGGAATTTGGACATTTATTTTATGTCCAATTTTCATTTTCTCAATAAAGTCTTTCAAAAGGGTATGTGAAAAATATGGATTGTTACCATTATGCTTTAAAATGCTTAATTTTTACTTAAATTATGTTACCATAAAAATTTAAATAAATTACGCGGAAAAGTATTTAGAGGATTTTTCTGTATTCTGTTTATATGATAATGGATACGAGGAAGAATACATATTTATCCCCTAAAAATCCCCTATATACTTGTGAAAGATGTAACTACATAACTCGTAATAAAAAAGACTTTTATAAACATCAATCAACCGCAAAACACCAACGTGCTGTCAATGAATACACTCGAATACAAGATAATCCCCATAAGTATCAGTGTACTTTATGCGGAAAGTATTATAAATATCACTCTGGATTATGGAAGCACGCAAAATCATGTAATCAGTATGTGTCAATTACGGATGATTGCTTAACATCTAATTTACCAGAAATGGATACTAATCGTGTTGAATCGGATGATAATAAATCTGAAGTACAGATATTATCAAGCACTATTCTTGAATTAGTGAAGCAGAACAATGAATTCAAACAGTTACTTATCGACCAAAATCAGAAAATGATGGATATTGCTACTAATATGGGTAACCATAATACCACTAATTCTCATAACAACAATAAGTTTAATTTGAACGTGTTTTTGAATGAAAAATGTAAAGACGCTGTTAGTTTGAAGGACTTTGTAAAATCCCTTGATTTATCGATTGATGATTTTGTGAAAACTGGAGAACTTGGGTTTGTTGATGGAATATCAAGTGTAATGATTGAACGCATCAATAGTATGGATTTACACAGTAGACCTCTTCATTGTACCGACTTGAAACGCGAAACTCTTTACATCAAAGATGAAACCAAATGGGAAAAAGACGAAAATAAGGAACATTTACGGAACGCAGTCAAGAGAATAGCACGCAAAAATGAAGATATTCGACCTATTTGGTATCATAATGCTCCCGATGTAGATATTTTGGGTTCAGAGAACTGTGAGAAATTCTTGAAATATTCAGCATCTGCTCTTGGTGGATGTGGAAAAGACCAAACCAAATCCTTTGAAAATAAGATTATGAAGAATATTCTCAAAGAAGTTACTATCGATAAACAAATGACATTAACATAACAATTTATTTTTAGATAATTGAGAACATTGACATAAAAAAGTATATACTAACATATATTATGGATATAAGCGGAGCTGAAATTACACCCCCAAAACCGAGAGAACAATGGTATTGCTATATTTTACGTAATAAACAAGAAAAATATAGTCACCTTACCTATAACGGTTCTACAAATAATCCATATCGACGACTTCGGCAGCATAATGAAGAGATATCCGGCGGAGCAGTATATACACATGGCAGAGGAGGTGGGTGGGAAATTTACGCTTTACTAACTGGATTTGTAGACCATAAGAACGCTTTATCATGCGAATGGCGTATTAAACATACTAATGGGCGACCAGGGAAACGTCCAACCGAACATTTGGGTGTCAATGGCAGAATAAGAGGGTTAAACGAAGTTCTCAAACTAGATAAATGGACTAGTAAATGTTTAGTTGAGAACAAGGATATTGAATATACATTATATATAGCACCTGACGTCGCACATTTCATCGAACAAGACCGATTACCTGAAAACATAAAAGTCATTATAGGTATTCCTGAATTACATTAGTTTTTACCAAATCTATTATGTAATATTGAGAACATTGACATAAAAATATAGGTATATGATAATACAAATGGATTTTTATCAACTAAAATATAAATTTGTAAAATCAAAACCATTAATACAACAGGAAAAATGGAGACAAAAACAACTCAATTCATTATATAGACAAGGAAGACCTATATTCAATGTTTCTATGGAAACACAGCATCTACGTTCTCATATAAATCCGTATTTCCATGTAGATACAAATTGGAGATATAAATAGTTGGTAAAAATCATTCAAAGAGTATATTATATAAATGTATATCAATGAGTGACGTAGTTTCTATAATCAATAATGACCCTAGAATAGAACTTTTCGTATTAATTGCATCACGTGTAATAAATAATATAATTACAGCTTCTTCACACAAGAAATACGAAATAAAAGTCTACTTGGATAGCAGCATGTCTGATGATATGTTGGGAATGGCATCCGTATATACAAATGAAATATGGTTAAATGAGAACAAAATGGCGGACTTAGTATTATTAAACGATGTAGATTATAATTTGCTTAGTGTGGTTTTAATACACGAAATACTACATATTTTGGGTATGATTGGAATGGATGGATTTGGATTAGTACAAGGTGAAGAAGGGATTCCTCAAAATGTATATATCGGAAAGCATGGGATAGAACATTATAAATCCATACTTAGTGAAAATGGTTTTGATACATCGAATATACATTATTTACCGATTGAAAATAATTTTGGTGAAGGAACACAAAGAACACATTTGGAGGAAGGATTGGATGGTAACAATCAAATTGAAAAGAGATATATTGACGATGTATATTATCCAGTACCGACAAATGAAATAATGACCGGATTTATAAACAAATACAATTATATCACACCTATTACTTTGGGTATTCTAGAAGATTATGGTTTTAATGTGAATTATGATTCCATATATGTGACATCGGTTGGGAAAAGGTTAGTTTTTATATGATAAAATTGAAATATTGATGATATGTAAAATTATGTATATATCATCGTAACCATTAATGCTTAAGGTACTACAACTATTATCCACTGAATACAACTTCGACGTAAAACAGGCTATTACAAAAATAAATAATGTTTTTCCAAATGAATTTGATACAACAATCCAAAATACGGAAGAATCCGTTCATAGTGTAGATACAAATATAAATATTCCAACAAACGCTTTATTGAATATTATTAACGAACAACGAGAAAAAGAAAAAAGACTGGATATATGGAAAAATAGTGTATATAAATATCTACCCAATCTCCAATCGAATAATATTGGAAATGTGGGTGAAATGTTTATTGGAAAAATATGCGAGGTCGAACAAATATCATCTGATATTGATGGTACAAAGACAAAAAAAGTCGGTGGAGGTGACGGTGACGGTGTAATAAATGGCAGAACAATCGAAATCAAAACCGCTCATTGTGGTGGAAATATGAGTTTTCAACATGAATTGGGTGAATTTCCATGGCATGCTGATTACATGACATTTATAGATGTTGACCCAACATGTGTATATTTGACTATTTTCCGTAATTTTACAGAACAACAATATAAAGATTGTGTTAGATGTGAACCCTATTTTCCGACTCGTTCCTTTTGTTGGAGAAAAAAGTCTGGTGCGTTTAAATTAGATACCACACCTAAGTTAAACGAACAGTCTATCTTAAACGGTCATACAATAAAAATAACAGAAGATACTACATTCAATACAATTGGTGATTTTATTCGACGGATTATTGTGTAAATTGTTCCATAATTTGGGAACTACGTATGTTATAAGCCGAGTTAGTAGATAAAAACGCTACATCACTCCATATTATATTTTTTGATTTTTCTATATATTCCTCTTTATTTTTATTAAACACGATTCCATAACCCTTTTGATGAGGTAATTCATCAAATGTTGCGTAATATTTCATATTATCTTTACCAAAACAGGTGGATGGTATATACATATCACACTTATAAAACATATCTTTATTTCGTGTCGTTGATGGTGTTCCGCCATTTGATAATGAATAGATTTTAACATCCTCATTATCTATTGTTTGGATGGTATATTTATCTGATATGTAATTTTTCGACCATATTTGAAAAATGCAGTTGATTTTTATTTCCTTCTGATTTGGTTCATAGAAATTTGTATCTAGTTTTTCCGAATGAACCAGATTGTATCCTTTGACTCTCTTTCGGGGAACTCCCTTTCCGTCACTTTCAAATAATTGTGGTAATATAAAACACACATAATCCGCAAATTGAGCGGAATGATTAATAAATTTCAATGCCAATTGACCTCGAAGTCCAAATGGGGGATTACCAAACACAATATATTTGTTATCTTTTGGAGGGTACCATGTCAAATAATCGCTTGTTTGGATATTAGCTGCTTTGGGTTCTATATCCACCGCAAATATACGATATGCCGGTAATACTTTTAAGAAGCTACCGTCGCCAGCAGACGGTTCAATATAAGTATATTCAATATCACTGTCATTATTATCTCGTAGAAAGTTCTGAAATACTTTAAAACAGTATTTGGCGGTTTCAACCGGAGTAAAGAATTGGTCCTTTTCTTTATATGAAAACAGCGAATAGTCTATCGATACATTGTTATATTTCATTAAATCAAATTGATATGCGGGAGGTACTGAATTCAACTCTTTCCAACGCTTCACAGTACCAACCGCAACATTCATATAATTAGCGATGTCATTATATGTTTTGGTCTCTAATACCTCGTCTAAAACAGCCATTATATCCGTGGGTTGTGTGATTTTATCAACTATATGGTTAGTTTCACTTGAGGGTTTATTTGATTCATTAGACAGAAGTTGCATTGTATTTTCGAGCGGAGTAGCCGTAATATGTGTGTCGTCTTCATTCTCATTCATTTCAACGTGTTCTAGAATATTTTTCAATTGATTTAATGTGTTATCAATAGAATTATTATTCTCTATTCGTTCTTGAATTGCTTGGTTTACGAGTTCTTTTATTCTACCCAGTATATTCTCGCACATTTTCTTTCGATTTTGATGAGATTCATAGTGTGACTTCTGTTTGAAATCCTTACCACACCGTGAACAAACATATTTACCCATTTTCGGTAAGTTATAGTATAATACCAACACTATAATTATCTTTAATTCAATTTTTCATTATACATTCCAAAAACATGTTAGACGTTTCATCTATATATGTATTAGTTAGGTATATGTCACGTCCTGATTGGGATACATATTTCAAAGAAATCGTCCAAGTTACTTCAAAACGGTCTCCATGTGAACGTTTAAAAGTGGGTTGTCTATTAGTAAAAGACAATCGTATTATAAGTCAAGGTTATAATGGATTTCTACCTGGATGTCCTCATGAAAGTATTGTTCGTGACGACCACGAACAGGCTACTATACATGCCGAACAAAACGCATTATGCGATTGTGCCAAACGAGGGGTATCAATTAATGACAGCATCGCATATATTACACATTATCCCTGTCTAATTTGCTGTAGACTATTAATCGCATCTGGTATAAAAGAAATACGGTATATAAATGATTACCGT
>Ga0181567_10000393_pt1 | contig 32199 bp, 19 predicted proteins | sample 101ome_14_FD_133761 | JGI IMG/M metagenome (GOLD analysis project Ga0181567, IMG submission 133761) | Coastal salt marsh microbial communities from the Groves Creek Marsh, Skidaway Island, Georgia - 101403AT metaG (megahit assembly) | ecosystem: Environmental > Aquatic > Marine > Intertidal...
ACGCCGACCGCGACGCACGCGGAGATGAAGTCTTCGGGCACGGGCGCGCGAATCGTTCGCGCGTCGTCGAGGCGTAAGAGATGGGCGTGAAGCGCGTGGCGGTGAATGACGGGTTTTCCGTCATCCGCGTAATCCGCGTAGACGGCGTCGCCGACGATGGGCCACCCGACGCGCGCCAAGTGCGCGCGAATTTGGTGCGTGCGACCCGTTTTGGGTCGACACTGCACGAGCGCGTGATCGCCATGACGCGCGATGATTCTCCAGAGCGTGACGCTGGGCTTGCCGTCGGGACGCACCTCGACTCGAAACGACGACGACGACGACGAGTCCTCGTCCTCCGACGAAACCTTCGCCAGAGGCGCGTCGATCGTCGCGAACGTCTCGCGAGGTAACTCTCCGTCGTCGCACACTCGTCGACACAGCGCTAAATACGTCTTCTCCACCGTCTTCTCTTCGAACGCGCGCGCGACGCGCGCCGCCTCCTCCGCCGTTCGCGCGAACGCCACCGCCCCCGACGTCTCTAAATCTAATCTATGACACGCGTGCGCCGTCAGCGACGCCCCCACGACCGCACCTCGAGGTAAGTTCGTTCCATCGTCTCGTTCGCGCGTCTGCACCATTCGCCAATACGCGACGACGAGCGATGCGCACGAATCGCAATCGGAGATTCGATTCGTCGGCGTCGTCGGTTGTCCCGCGCGTTTCGCCACCACCGTCACGCGGTCGTCCTCGTACAACACGCACGTAGACGCGAACGCACGAACGCGTTCGAGCGAAACGGTCGTACCCGAGGGCACCGCCTCCACCTCGCGTCGAATCACGCGCCAATCGTCCGCGCGTTTCGACCACCCGTCGCCGCGGAATCCGCCTCCGTCCCACCCGAACCGTCGCGCGCACGTCTCGTACGCCCTCGACCGCGCGCCGTGGCGGCGAATCACGGACGATCGAACGATGTCGGAATCTCTCTCGCGCCACGACTCGACGTCGAGCGCGTCCGGCGCGCACAGCGCGAGGTGACGCGCCTTGTTGGTCACCGACAACGACGCGCCGCACGTCGGACACGTCGTCGTCGCGGCGTCGTCGTTCGCTCGACGACGACGACGACGACGCGCGTCGGTCGGTGTGTGCTCGCGTCGATCGGCGCGCGCGACGACGACGACGACGCGCGCGCGCGGCGCGACCGTCGCCCGCATTAAAATCGCCGACAGAGCGAGACTCGGAGACGCGACTCGGAGACGCGACTCGCGATCCGATGCGCGCGGCGCCGCGAGACGGCGTCTCGACCGCGTTCGCGCGACGCGATGTCTCCACGCGCGCGGCGCGCTCGACGTCGACGCGACGTGTGACGAGTCGACGAACCGCCGGGGATGATTTCCTCCCGGGGACGCTCGTGTCGAAAATCGTCGACGCGTCCGCCAACGCCATCGATTGGGGGCGTCTGGTCGAGCTGAGAGATAAAGTGAAGGAGACACCGATCGCGGGGGCGACGCAACCGACGCTCGGGTTGATCGCGGGCGAGCTGGAACTGGTGAACGGCGACGTCGACGCGTTGCGCGCGAGGGCCAAAACCAAGTATAAAGAATACGTCCTCTCGAGAACGCTGGCGATGAAATCCGTCGTCACGTGCGCGAGCACGGACGTCGGGATCGTCGAGCCAAAGTTGCGGTGCGCGGTGGGGCGAACGCTGTCGGACGTGACGAGCGAGAATTCGTTGTTCGCGGTGTTCGCGAGGCGCGCGAGGCGAGACGTCGACGCGTTCTCGGAGGGTGTCGGGGAGGATTTAGAGGTCATTCTTCGAGACGCGAGCGAGGAACACGTGGCGAGGACGAAGAATTTTTACGGTGAACACGTTCGTGCGGAACACTTCGCGTTCATTCGGGCGCAGGTGGCGGCGTGCGCGAACGCGGCGGCGTCGGCGAGCGGCGGCGTCAAAGTCAAACCCGTATTGATTCCGTCCATGGACACCGTTCTCGTCGTGGACGAGGACGCGGTGGATGACGATTCGAACGGCGGTGAGTTCATGTTTGGGAAAAAATCAAAGAAGAAGAAGAAGAAGCCGCAATCGGCGAACGCCGCGACGTCTTCGACGTCCTCGACGTCCTCGACGGATTTGGGGTTGGACAAGATCGGCATCAACTTGGGCGAACGCGCGACGCAGACGCTGACGAAAATGCTCGGTGATTCGTCCGCACGCGAACCGGCGTTTCCCGAAGTAGAGTCGTGGGGCCAGACGACGTCGGGCGAGGCTGCCGGCGCGGCGTTCGGCGTCCTCGCGCGCGCGCCGGAAAACGTCGCCGTCGTCTTTCCGAGCGAGCTCATGCGCTCGGCACTGACGTTCGACGCCGAGACGAACGAGACTGTGAACTCTCTCGGCGCGCGCGCGTTTTCCGCCGAACACATCGCGCGAGATCCCGACGCGTGGCGCGAGGAGAACGAGGACGTCGTCGCCGCGATTTGGATCGAATTCGACGACGGTCGTCCGGACGCCGTCGCGACGGACGACACCTTCGCCCGCGCCTTCACCGCGCTCCGCGACGGCGCGAAAATTCCCATCGTCTACGCCGTCGTGACCCTTCTTCGCGAGTGCGGCGAGGCGTGCGATCCCGTCGCCGGTCCTCCCAACGCCGTCGCCGCCGCCGCCGCCGCGAGCAGCCGAGCCCACGCGCGCGTCGACGCCCTCGGCGGCGACGACGACGAGTGAGTGAGTGAGTGACCTCACGCAATCATTCATTCCATTTATTCATTCATTCTTTTTATGTACGTTCCTGTATGTATTCACGACGCACCGGTCCCTTCCTCGCGTCCCGAAGAGAGAGAGACTGAAAAAAAGAACAACCGTCCGTCACACGCCCGCGCGTCATGGTCCCGCCCATCGCCCTCGCGTGCGCCGCCACGGCGGCGGCGTGCGCGCTCGTGTCTCGCGCGACGCACCGCGCGCGAAAACGGTGGCGACGCGCGCGGAAACGACGCGGCGAACCGGTGCGCGATTCGATTACGATGTCTCGTTTTTGTTTTTGTTTTGAAAAAGTGACGCGCGGGAACACGACTGACGCGCGCGCTCGCGCGTCGCCGCGCGCAGGGACCGACGCGACGCCACGACGGTAAATCCACGCTCTCGGTCTCGATCGCGCCGCCCTCGGTGGGACGCGCCGGGGGTGCGTCGTATTATTGTCAGAGATGCGCGGACGACGCGCCGACGTCGCCGCCGACGAAACCGGACCCGCTGAATACGAATAAACGATCGAGGTACATGTCGTGGGACGATTATTTCATGTCGGTCGCGTTTCTCAGCGCGCAGCGGAGTAAGGATCCGAATAAACAGGTGGGCGCGTGCGTCGTCGGAAGAGATAAACTGATTCTCGGCGTCGGGTACAATGGATTTCCTCGCGGGTGCGCCGACGACGCGTTGCCGTGGAGTAAGAAGAGCGAAAACGACGACGTGTTGGAGACCAAGTACGCGTACGTGTGTCACGCGGAGATGAACGCCATCATGAATAAAAATTCAGCCTCCGTCGCCGGTGGTTCGCTCTTCGTCACCATGTATCCGTGCAACGAGTGCGCCAAGTTGATTATTCAGGCGGGCATCGAGGAGGTGGTGTATTACGAGGGGAAGATTAGCGAGGTGAAGGGGATCAAAGGGGACGACGGGCGTCCCGCGAGACGGGATGATCCCATCTACGCCGCGGCGAATAGACTGTTGCGACTCGCGGGCGTGCGCGTGCGACAACACCGACCGTCTGTGGCGGTGGAGGTGACGTACCTCGACGACGAGTCGAGCGACGACGAGGACGCCATCGGCATGGCGGCGTGAGCGCGCGCGGCGCGAGGACGATGTAATAGAAGAGAAAAAGAAGAGTGACCGATCGCGCGCGCGCGCGCGCGCCGGTGAGCGCGTTCCGTTTTGTTTTGTTTTGTTTTCATGTACGTCGCGGTGTCGTATTTATTGCATGGTCGTGTTTTTTTTCGAGTCCACGACGGCGACGTCACGTCACGTCACGTCGCGACGCGACGTCACGTCACGTCGCCGTTCGTGTTCTGCGTGTGTTCAAGTGGTTTAAGTTTAATCCCGGTTTTGCTCGCGAGACTTGGCGGCGGCGATCTCTTCGACCTCCTCCCACGCCGCGGGGCAATCGTCCGTGCACTCCTTCGCCACGGCGATGGCGGCTTCCAACGCCTTTTCCATCGCCGCGATTCGCGCCGAATTCACCTTCTTAGAGACTTCCTTCATACCCTTCGCGGCGGCTTCAATCTCCTTCAACGTCTTTTCGTCGACTTGTCCCGCCGCGCGCGCGGCGACGATGGTTTTCTTCGTCGATTCGATCAACGCCTTATCCTCGTCCGAAATCGCAACCTCCTGCATCTCTTCCTTGGCATCCTTTTGCGCCGCGCTCAATTCCTCCACATCATCCCACGCCACCGCGCAATCTTCGACGCACTCCTCCGCCGTCTTGAGCGCCGCCGCCAGGCGATCCGCCGCGTCCCCGGCGCGCGCGACCGTCGTCGCGCGTCGGCCCTACGCGTTCGCCGAGCGTTCGAGCCATCGAGTCAGTCGACGAGCGCACACGACGCGCACGCATCACGACGCGCGTCACACCACCTCGAACACATCGCGTCATCATTCATTCACGCATCCATCGCGTGTGATCGCACGCGTGTGATCGCACGCATTTGATCGCATCCCATCCAACCCTCGACCTATCCCGATCGCGATCGAATGAATCATCGTCATCGATCGTTCGCACGCACCGTCATCGTCGTCGTTCGCTTGACACCGACGACTCGGCGCGTCGGCACCGAGAGAGAACCCGTCGTCGAAATCGTCATCGTCATCGCCATCGAAGTCGAAATGAAATCGTCCTCGACCCGCGCGCGCGTCTGTGCGGACGACGACGATCGATCGATCGTGGACGAGTCCGCGTCGTGCGACCGGGTCTATGGGTCGATCGATATATGGGCGTGTATACATATACAGTAGTGTACTACGTACCGTATTTTACGGAAAAGATACCTATACCAGATATCCGAATCGAGGGGAGACGACGATTTCGACGATTTCGACGATTTCGACGATTTGGACGACGAGGAGAGAGTGTGAATGATGTGAACTACACTTGGCGGTCGATCATGTACTGGACGGCGGTGACGACGTCGGTGGCGCGCTTGACGACGGTTTTTTCCATCTCGCTGGCGTAAGGCACGGGGGCGTCCTCCATGCAGAGACGCATGATGGGGGCGTCGAGTTCGTCGAAGAGGTTTTCGGCGACGATGGCGGAGAGGGTGGCGCCGACGCCTCCGGTGCGCGTGGATTCGTCGAGAATGCAGAGCTTGTGGGTGCGTTGGAGAGAGGTTTGAATCGTCTTCCAGTCGACGGGTTTCAAACACGTGAGTTCGATGAAATCGGCGTCGATACCGCGAGCGTTGAGCTCGGCGATCGCTTCCTCGGTTTCCTTGACGCCGTGGAGGTAGGTGACGATGGTGACAGCCTTGTCGTTCTTGACGGATTCATCGCTCGCCAATTTGTGGACGGTGGACTTGTGAAGCGGAAGGAAAGAATCGGGCGTCACCGGTCCGCGAGACTTCATCATCTTGACCGGGAGCAACAAGACGCCGGGGCCGTTGTCGCGAATCATAGACTTGGCCAAACCGTACGCCTCTTGCGGCTTGGAGGCGGAGCAAATCTTCAAACCGGGGATGCCCATGATGTAGGCGTGGAACGGTTGGGAGTGTTCGGCGCCCAAAGATTGGTTCGGGGCGGTACCGCCCGCGCCGATGACCGTCATCGGCATCTTGAATTGACCGCCGGTGGTGGCGTACGTGTTCCCGGCGGAGGAGAGCTCCGCCATGCCGTAAATGCCAAAGTTGGCATTCATGAGCTCGACGATCGGACGATACCCGTTCATGGCTTCGCCGAGCGCCTTACCCATAAAGTGACCCTCATCGATGATCTCATCCGCCGCGCGAAGCGTGCCGAACGCTTGTTGCGTGTTGGCCGGAATGTTGTACGACGAACCGGCTTGGAGATCCTCGGCGTGCGCCACGCACGTCGGGTCTCGCAACATCTCTTCGAGAATGGCGAGGTTCACGGCGTCACCGATGGAGATGCCTCGCGGATCGGTGCACATCGCTCGGAGCGCTTCGATGCGCGACTTGAGGGCGGTCAAGGTTTCAGCCGGGACGATTCTCTCCGTCACCGCGGCGGCGGATTCGAGACCCTCCTCGGGTTCGCGCGCGGCGTAATCGACGGCGCCGCTCGGATCCGGGTACTCGAGCTCGGCGGCCAAGTTGGCCGGCGGCGGCGGAGACGCGTCCGCAAAGTCCAACGCGCGTTTCACTTCCTCTTGCGCCTTCTTCGTCTCAGCCTTGAGATCGACGCGAGCGGCGTCGGAGGACTGCTCGAAAATTTTAATCGGGTCGCACTCGGCGCGCGCCCAACGCTTTTCATCCTTACGGTTGCGTTCGTGCTCCGGATCCGCCGGCGAGTGACCGTTGAAACGGAAAGTGTGCACTTGCAAGATGGCCGGGCCCTTGGTGCGGACGTGGTTGATGGCCGCGCGACCGACGCGAAGGACGTCTTGCACGTTTTGGCCGTCGACGAGGACGCCCGGAACGCCGTAGTGCTTCCCTTGGTTGAACACCTCTTGGTTCGCGGCGACATCCTTGGTGAAGGTGTTGATGGCGCGACCGTTATCGATGACCAAGAACAAGATGGGCAAGTTTTCCTTGGCCGCCGCGTTCAAGCATTCAGCCATGCGGCCGTTTTGAGCGCCACCCTCGCCGACGAAGACGACGGTGATGCGATCGTGCGCGTCCTCACGGCCTAGCATCTTATCGAGCACGATGGAGCGCGCGGCGCCGACGGCGTACGGCAATTGCTCGGCGACGAGCGCCCAACCACCTTGGAAGTTGGTCTCCATGTCGTACACGTGCATGGACCCCCCAGTACCGCGGCAAGTGCCGCCATCCTTACCGAACAACTCGGCCATGACGGCGCCGCTGTCGACGCCGCACGAGATGGCGTGGCAGTGATCCCGGTAGTACGAGTGCTTCAAGTCATCCGTACGGATAGCATCCGCCAAGAGCGCCGGAATAGACTCTTGCCCGTTATCGAGGTGCATGAAACCACGAATCTTACCCGCCATGTACGCTTGGTTGCACTCGTTTTCAAAGTCGCGGCAGAGCTGCATCATGTAATACGCCTTGCTCAAATCCTCATCCGACAACGACTCACAGCGCTTCAACTCCTCATCCGTCGCCCCGAACTCCTCCTTCAACACCTGCTTCGCCTTATCCCACGGCGTTTCGATGCGAAATCGCTCCAAATTCGCCGGCGGACCCGCCGTCTTCGCCGCCGCCGCCGCGCACCGTCCCGCGCCGCGCGGCTTGGTCGCGCGCGCGCGGTACGTCGTCGCGCACGAGGCGCGCATCACTCCCTGCATCTCGCGCGAATGTTCGTGTTGAGCACACGATTTGATCCTGCACGTCGCGCGATCGTCGTCAGTCCACGGTACGTGCCGTCGCGTCCCGCGCCGTCGTGGAGATCGCGCATCCGAGGGTCAGCATCCATCTCGCGCCCCTCGCGCGCGCTTGCGCGCGTCGACATCCCCGAAAACGCATCAAGACTATAAAACGACACGCGGTCGTTCGTAACGCGAGTCGCGCGAGACGCATCGCGCGCGCGTCGACGCACCGTTCGTGCGGGAATGACGCGACAATCCGCGCGTCGGCGCCGTCGAGACGCGTGGATAGGTGTGTACCGGGTACACATGATGGGTCGTGACCCACCAACGTCATCGAGATCATATCCATCAACGCATCAACCGAGCTGAGGTGGACGCGCGCGAGAGGTTGTTTGGCGCGTGTACGATGGCAAATTCTACGACTAGAGCGCGATGGTGAGATCGTTTGAGTGAACGAACCCGAACCCGACGATGATCCACGCCAGTGGACCGATGATCCACACGAGATTGGCGAAGAGGACGACGGCACGAGACGTCGCCGACGCGCCGACGTCGTAGCGGTTGTGGCGATAGTTGACAAAGTAAAACACCGTACCGTAGAACATTTGATAGTTCATGACGACGGTGACGACGCCCAGGGTGCGAGGGGAGATGGCGGCGATGAGAGGTACGACCGGAAATCCGGTGACGGCGATGGAGAGGGCGACGGTGGGGACGAGAGTGGTGAAACCGTTGCCGACGTCGATCCAAAAGCTCCACGACGTGTGTTGAACGTACGAGGGATCGAGCGAGGCGTATTGGGCGAAGATGATCGACCAGTACTTGAGCGATAGCGCCTGGGAGAGAGTGATGTCCTCGAATAAACATAACGGCGACGGTAACACCTGCGCGAGGGCAACGTCGGCGGTCGGTCGATCGGGTCAGTCGTCGAGTCGTCAAAGGGGCGCGCGCTCTCTCGTTCCGTTCGCGCGCGCGCCCACGCACCTTGTCGCCAAACTTTTTAATGTACCCCTCGTGTAAGCGCTGAACGTTCTCTCTATACACCCACAGCGCGATCTCCCACACGCATATCAACGCGTTGACGGCGTTAAACAGTAACAACGATGCGAGTTTCCAATCGATGACGCTCGCGAGCTCGAGGTACGCGCCGCTCTCGAGCGCGCCCGGCGCGCGTCTCGAGGCGTCGGCGACGACGAAGGGCACCCAGAGGGTGGCGACGAAGGCGCAGACGTACGCGAACGCGATCATGGCGGCGAGAGAGACCGCGCGCGGTCGTGGGCGCGCGTCTGAGGGCACGCGCCCGATGCGCCCAAACGATGATGATGGGCGCGATGATAAACGTTGTACGTTCGGACATTTGGACTATATCTACCATAAACTATGATGGAGCGTTTTCGTGAGCGTTTTCGCGGCAACATCCGCGTCGAATCCTCCCGCCGACGTCACCGCGCGTCGACGACGCGAGTCGCGCGCGCGCACGAGACGCCGACGCCGACGACCACCACCACCGTGAGGACGCGCGACGTCTCTCTCGCGCGCGGGTGGACGCGACCGGCGCGCGACGCGCGAGCGAACGCGGGACGAGACGACCCATGTTGCCCACCGCGCGCGAGACAGAGACGCCGAGCGACGCGCCGGGGAACGAGCTCGATCTGGTGTTCGCGCTCGACGACGAAGAATCCGACGCGAGCGCGTTCGACGCGGAGGGCGCGAGCGACGACACCGTCGGGGCGTGGAACGATGTGTTGGAGGCGTTCGAGTCGTACTGCGCGAGAGGATTCTCGGGCGACGGTTTCGACGTCGACGAATTGTTGCGTGAATTTTTGATCGATCCGACGCCGATGGGGGAGAAGGAGACGAAGAAGAGCACGAGTGACGATGGAGACGCGTCGTCTCGCGCGCGAGAGGCGGCGGCGCGAGCGATTCGAAGACACATCGCGAATGCGCTGCGAGACTCGACGCGCATCGCGGAGAACGACGACGAGCGAGAGATGACGCGACGAGAGGCGAAGGACGTCCCCACGGCGATCAAGTACATTCGGGCGCGCGTGAACGGCAAGGTTCGTTCTTTGCGCGCCGCTGGAAAGTCGAAACCGGAGATGAACCGATGGGTGATTTTGCGCGACATCTTCGTGGCCGACCTCAGAAGTTTCGGCGAACGCATGCGCGAATTCGAAACTCTCGCCGGGTATGTGCTGCCGCCGCCCGATCTGAACCTTCCGGATGCTCGTTCGCTCGTACAAAAGAAGATCAAAGAAACGCTCGAGGATGTTGTGGACAAGTTTGACGAATCCTTCGACCACCTCGACGCTGTCGTGAAGCGCTCGAAGGCTTTAAAATCGAATTCGCGAGCGTCCTCCGGAACGACGACGGAGGCATCGAGCGACACGCGCGAGGAACAATTGAACAGCGGACAAGGGAGACACAAAAAGTATGCGCGACAAGTCCTCGCCGCGTGGCTCTGGGAACACTTTTATCCCACGGACGAGCGATTGAAACCGATTCCCACTCGCGCCGAAAAGGAGGCGCTCGCGAATCAAACCGGTCTAACCGTGACGCAAGTTGGCGATTGGTTCGTCAACGCGCGCGCGAGACTCTGGAAACCGTACATCGAAGGTTTAATTCGAGGCGTGTACGACGACTCGACGGTGAAAAAGGCTTTGGACTTACGGGTGAACGCGTCGGCGGCGTAACCCGACTGACGAAATCGAGGCACCGCCGCCGTCGGAAACGTTGATGATGATGATGATGATGAAATAACACACACTGTACTCTGTCGATCGAATCGTCGTCGTGCATACATACTCGAGCGCGCTCAGATGACGAGCGCGTCATCCGTGGCGTCTTGCATGTGCGCCTCTTGTTCCGCTTGATAGGCTAAAAACTCTTCGCTCGGTTTCGGATGCTTTTGTCCCTCCTCCGAGTCGTAAAAATCCTTCACCTTTGGAATGTGCTCCGGAACGATCACCTGTCCGACGTAATTCGGATCCGCCCCGTGATGTTTCAACCGTTCCATCGCCTCTTCGTTTTGCATGTTCTCCGCCCACACGTACGCCGTGTCGCCGGCATTGTTGCTCGCGTTCACCTTGGCTCCCAGTTCAACGAGCAAATCCACGCCCTCGGCCCATCCCTCGTACGCCGCGCACATGATGGGCGTCGATCCCGCGCCGTCAACCTCGTTCACGTCTTCACCGTTCGCGCACAATTCGCGCACGAGCGCCGCGTTTCGATTAAACGTCGCGCGGTGCACGCGCATCTTCCCCACCGTGCCTCGTCCGCGCATCGATCCACCGCCGTCCTCCTTGACGCCGACGCATCCGTACCGCTCGGGAAACGGTCCCTTGACGCGTTTATACCACGGTTCGAGCTCCGTCTCGTTGCCACTCATGTCGTCGTCGTCGTCGTCGCGTCGCGCTCTGTCGCGCGCCGTCTCGCCTCGCGGAAAACGCCCACGAAAACGAGCGTTACGTCCATCACGCGCGCGCGCGACGCGCGACGCGACGCGTCGCGCGCGGCGTCGCGCGCGTGCATTTTTCCCGCATCCATCACGCGCGCGAGACGGACTCCCGCGCGACGTCGTCACCGCCATCGCGCGCGATGAACACCGCCGTCGCGATCGTTCGCGGGCGCCAACGTCGTTTTGAGCTCGACCGGAGAGCGACCCGCGACACCGTCCGTCGCGCCGCCCGCGCCCGCGCGACGCGCTTGCATGACGGACGATGACGCCGAGCGCGCACGCGCGGACGTTTCGCCGACGTGGGCGCAGCGTGGACGACGATACGTCGCCGGGCTCGCGCGCTTCGCCCGCGACGAGGCTTCCAGCGATGCGCGCCCCGCGCCGCGCGCGCCCATGTCAGCCATTCCCTCGGTGAGTTCGTTCGGGGGTGGATTGATGAATTACGATCGCGCCGCGCTGAGCGCGAGGCGCGCGACGCGCGAGGTCGCGGGGGACGGCGGGGACGTCGAGCGCGGGACGATGACCCAGGGTGATGATGGTGAAGATGCCGAGTTCGAGTTGATTTCTCCGGGAACGCTGAAACGATTAAACGCGGAATCACCGGTGCGCGTGTGGGGACGAGAATTGCGCATGTCTGAGACAGCGCTGTTGCTCACGCTGAGTGGAGGGGCGTTGTTCGCGTACGTGGCGTTTACGATGACGCAGGAGGGCGTGTTTCGGCGGGCGACGAAGGATGTGAAGTACGGCGGCGTGGTGTCGCTGTGCACGTGTTTGGTGTACTGCGCGTTGGCGCAGTGCGAGAGGATCAGTAACGGTGATACCGGTGTGCGAAAGGGGCGCATGCGAGATTACGCCATGTTGAGCGTGATGACGAGTGGGTCGATGTATCTGACGAATTGCGCGTTGAGTTACATCAACTATACGACGAGAATCGTGGCGAAATGTTCCAAGGTGATTCCGGTGATGATCGTCGGGACGTTGATGCAGGGACGACGGTACGGGTGGGAGGATTACGGTATGTGCGCGTTGCTCGTGTTCGGGATCACGATGTTCACGATGGGTGACGTGGAGGCGTTTCCGAATTTCGATTTTCGAGGCGTCGCGTACATCACCGTCGCCCTCTTCACGGAGAGCACGGCGGGGAATTTTGAAGAGAGTCGGTTCTTCAATCTCCCGTCCCCCATCTCTCACTGTGAAGTCGTGTTTTACGTGAACGCAATCGGAAGCGCGTGGATCGCGCTGGGTTTGTTGGCGTCCGGTGAACTCTTCAGATCCGTCGCCCTCGTCTTGCGAGAACCGGCGGTGCTCGCGGCTATTTGTCTCGCCGCTGCGTTTGGGTACATTTCTGTCACGTGTATTTTGCTCTGTCTGCGTCATTACGGCGCGACGAACACCGAGGTCATCAAAGCCGTGCGTAAGATGCTCTCGCTCGCGCTGTCGCTCATCGTATACCCGAAACCGATGGGATGGAAGTACGTCGCCGGCACGACGGCGACGGCGACGGCGCTCTACGGATTGTTCAAGATTAAGATGCGACGACTCAGAGCCGCCGGTGGGTCCATGGAGGCGGCCAAGTGACGCGCGAGAGCGATAGTGTGCACGATTCATCGAGCAGTAGCCATAGATAGCATGTCATCGACGTTATTTCGTTCCGCCCAGGACGCCGTCGCCCGGAACACGCCGCGCCGAGCACCCAATTGTCCCGCGAATTCGCGTCACCTCTCGGCGCGGCGCGCCCCACGCCGACGCGCCTTCGATGGGTCCCGCGCGCACGCACAGAGTGTTCCGCGGCGTCACCGGCGCCACCGCGTCCGCGACGGCGACGCCTAATCAGCGCGAACACGCCGAGCTCATCAGCATTCAACCGCTCGACTACGAGTCTTGGCTCGCCGCGTGGTCGGGAAACGAGGGTGAGGATCCGCTGTCGACCGACGCCTCGCGCGCGGCGACGTGTGAAGAGCTCGCGCGCGTGCGCGTGTCAACGCGCGCGACGACGCGAGAGGATGCGTGCGCGATTTGTTTGACGGCGGTGCGGGACGGCGCCGAAGAGTCGACGCTGCCGTGCGGGCACGCGTTTCATCGAGGGTGCGTGGACGAGTGGTTCAGTCGGAGTAAATGCTGTCCGCAGTGTCGACGATCGTTGGCGATCGAGAAGGCGGCGGTGGAGGAGACGGTGGCGGTGCGAGAGGAGGCGAGAGGGACCGAGATTCCTGAGTCGAGCGCGCCGACGCCTGCGAACATCGCGTGGACGTCCACGAGCGACGGAGGATCGACGGAGACGAGCGAGCTGGAGCGGAGAGAACGATATAGATCGTGTATGTGGATATTACACGAGCTCAGGAGAGATTTTGAGCTCGTTTTGAGGAGGGAAATCGTAGAGAACGCCGACGGCGCCGAGGCGGGAGCGGAGAGAATCAAGCGCGCGCTCGCCACGTTGCGCGAACATCAGGAGACGTGAAAGGAGCGAGCGTTCGTCCATACATTTGTGTTTAAATAATTTTTCTGAAGATGTTGTAACAATAATAACGTGTTTTGTACAAAATTAGCGTCGTCGACGCGTTGATTTTTTATCGTCGATGGGCGCGGGCGTCGGTGCCTCGACGTCGACGTCCATGTCGTCCGTCTGCTCGGCGACCAGATCATCCGGCAATGGATCGAGTAACGCGGCTAAAAATATATCCTCCTCTTCGCTGCTCTTTCTGCTGTTCGCGTCTATGCTACCCCAATTGAGAAACGAGAACACTTCCGTGCACGAGCACGTCTCCAGGCGCATTTTTGACTGCTTGCGCCGCTGGGGCGTCGCCTCTCCGTCTAAATCCCGCATGATCTCTCCTATGCGCAACGACCGCGTGCCGCGACCGGTGAAAATTTTACTCTGCGTGTCGTTGCCGTCGTCGTTTTCCGAAGACGAGGGCGTCTCTTGCAGCTCGTTGACGATTTCTTGCGCCGCCTGACTCACTTGCTCCGGATTTGATTTATCCGTGAGCGAGTTTTGTTTACTCGCCGTCGTGAATCGCGGCGTCTCCGAGAATTCCATCGCCTCGCCGACTTGTATCTTGTCTAATTCTTCTAACTGTTCGACGTCCACGATGGGTTGCTTATTCTCGAGGTCCATGCGCCGCGCCACCTTCACCTTGTGTCGCACGCGCATGGCGGGATCGAGTTTCTCCGCTATTCGAAAACTTTGCTCCGCGGTGCCCCAATCCTTTCGGGTGAGGGCGACCTCGGCGAGACGTAAGAAACCAACGGCGAACTCTTCGCGATTCGGTTCCACCATGAGCTTGCGCACGTTCTTCCAAGCCTTGACCTCTTGCCGGTCGCGAAGCTGACTCAGCACTCTGTTTGATTTGAGACTCTGTTCCAAATCATCGAAAGAGTCCGCGTCGTCCACGCTCATGACAACGTTTATGCCGCACGAGTACAGCTCCGTGGCGCCGGCGAAATTACCGACCCAGGTGAAAATATTCCCGATCGTCAGGCAGACGTTTGATTTTTCCGCGTCACTTAGACTGTCGAACCCGGCGAGCACGAAGGCGTTATCGAGCCACGTCGTGTGGACGGTCTCTTCCGGCAAATCGACGGCTTCAGCGACGTACATGCTTTTCGCCCGCTCTAGAAATAAAACGCGATCGCGATAAATGCGTTCATTGTCTCGTTTCGAGAAGAGCACGCCCGCTCCGTGTAGCATCGACTGTCTCGCCCGTATCCAATTGTCCGCGTTTATGCACTTCATCGCGCTCTCGTGCGACCTCTCACCGGCGTCGTAGAGCTCATCCGTGGAATCGCCGTCGAACGTGGCGCTTTGACACAGACCGTTCGCCTGTCTACCGGCGATTTTCGTCGCGAATTTTTCGTACTCGGACGCCGTCTCCGCGCCGGCACTCCGCAAAATCAACCCGAAACGCTCGTGCGTGATTGAAATATCCGGCGCGCTGTCCAATGCCGCCTCCGCGTCTCTCAGCGCATCGCTCCAAAAGCCCACGCGCGACGCCGCCACCGCTCGACCGCTCAACGCCGTGCCCGCCACCGCTCGATACGGCGCCACCCGACACTCCCCCTTCGCTGCCTCGGCGTCCCCCTCTAACATCCCACACACCATCGCAACGAGCGCCGAATACTCGGCTCGACCGTTCATCCACCCTTTCACGCACTTGGTCAAACACTCATCGTACGCCTCGATCGCCTCCTCGTGCTTCTCCGCGCCAAGCGCTCGCTCGGCGCGCGCCAACACCAAGAGCGCGTCGAGAATCGTCCCCTCTCGAACCTTTGCGCTCGCCGACGCCGTCGCTTTATCCTCCTCGATCCGCTCCGCGAGCGTCACCACGTTCAATCCGTCCGGACGCCATCGCTCGAACGCGCGCTCGAGCGCCGTCATGTCGACGATCGCGTTCGATGAGAATTCACGACAGAATTCTCAGCCGTCGGTGAATTCGATCGATTTCACCGCGTCCGCGCGCGCGTTCGCGACGTAAGCGTGCGTCGAGACGTAAGCGTGCGTCGACAAAGACGTAGTCGTCGTGCACACCGTCGCGTGCGGGGTGAGATCTCGCGCGCGCACAGTAACGTCGACGGGGACACCGCGGTCGGTCGGACACGTTTTTGGGCGCCGAGCTTTTCGAGTCGGCGTCTCTCGCGCGTCGTCGCGTGCGTTGATTACATCGTCTAGACTTTAGGGTCACAGCGTCGTCGATCACCGTTCGCCGAACGTGACGTCGGCGCGAGAGGAGGCGTCGACGTCGACGTCGCGGGACCCTTCGGCGGGGACGCGGTCGGCATAATACGAGTTGGGCAACCCGAGCCAGTGCTTCCACATCTCGAGACCACGATTCCATTCGGGCGATTGGGTCTGTTCCAGGAGTCGATCGTCGTCGTTGGTGGTGGACGTCGACGCGACGCCGGAGGCGGTGGTGGCGGGGCGTTTCTTCGCGGGACGGCGGCGGCGGCGCACGGGCGACGCCGCGGATGACGACGCGTCCGATCCGGCGGCGGCTTGGAGGACAAAGTGTAATTTTCTCGCCTCTTTCGCGCCCTCTGGTCCGGTGGATTGTAAATCGGCGATGATGCAATCGGCGACGTCGGACATGCCGTATAAACCGCACCCGTAGATGAGTGATTTACGCATGCGGGCGTCCGGGGATAAACCATTCGTTTGCTTGCACGCGTCGTACACGCGCACAGCCTCGCTCACGTTACCGACGCGCACGTACCCTTCGAGTATGGTGCCGTACGTGGCGATGTTTGGTACGATGTCCTTCGCCAACATGGAATCGAGCGTCTCCAACGCGCGCGCCATGTCGCCTTGGCGAGCGTACGCGTTGATGAGACAGTTGTACACGCCGACATCTTGCACGACGGCGGGATCCGTCTCCATCTCTGAGAGCACCCATTGTGTCGCCGAATCGTCGCCCACTTGCACGAAATACTTCAACAGCGTCGTGTACGTGACGACATCGGGCTTCAATCCGGATTCTGAAATCTCTCGAAGGACGTTCCAAGCCTCGGTCGGCTCGCGCGCGTTGATGCACGCGTCGACGAGCGTGTTGTACGTCACCAAATCGGGCGCCACGCCGTCTTCGCGCATGCGTTCGAACAGCGCGCTCGCGCGACTGAGTACCTCGCGCGCGCATTCGGAATCCGTCGATCCGCGCACGACACCCTTGAGGAGCGAGTTGTACGTCACGACGCTCGGTTTGATTTTCGCTCGGCGCATCTCCGCGAACGCCGTCTCGGCTAGATCCATCTGCGCCCCTTTCGCCAGACCGTCGATGAGCGTCGAGTACGTGTACACGTTTGGTTCGACGCCGTCGCGCGACATACGTCGGAGGAGTTCATCCGCCTCCATTAACCGTCCCGCCCGCGCGAATCCCTGCACGAGCGCCGTGTACGCCTCGACGCCGGGTCGCCGCTCGCGGCGCGGCGAAAATCTAATACCTTGCTCCAGCGCGTCCGCGGCTAAGTCTAATCTATCGCAGTTGACGTAGGCGAAAATTTTCGCTCCCCAAGTGGCCTGATTGGGCGTCACGCCGAGCGTTCGCATCGCCATGGAGCTCGCCTCGACGCCTCGTAAATTCTTTTCGCGACCGTACCCCGCTATGAGCGTGTTGAAGAGTCTCGGTCCCGCTCGCACGCCCTCGGCCGTCATCTCGCGCAAGAGTTTCTCTGCCTCTTCGATCCTGCCCTCGCTCGCGTACGCCCCCACGCCCGCGGCGAACGCCGCGCCGTCCAGACGCAGCGGCGTCGCGCGCAACATCAACCACACCTCCACCGGGCTCGGCGTCGTCCTCGCCGCTCCGCTCGACCTCGACTCCGCCGCGCACCGACTCAGCGCCGCGATAACGTCTGTGTACGTCCGCACGGTGGCGTGCGAGGGACTCGTCGCCCCCTTACCCTTCTTCGCGATGGTGTAAAACGCGCGCACCACGGCGAGCGTCGTCGTCGCGTCGCCTCGTATCGCGCACCCCGCTCGCGCCACAGCCTCCATCGCTCTCGGCGTCACCGCCGTTTCGCACCCTCTCGTCACACACGCGCTCTCCACCTCTCGTATCAGCGCGCACGCCTTTTTCACGCGCGCCGCGGCGTCCCTCGCGTCCCCGCGTCCCCGTCCCGTCGTAGCCTCCTCACCGTCCGCGCGCCCATCGCGCCCGACGAGCGCTCGAAGCGCCTCCTCCACCGCGCGCGCGTCCAAAGCGTCGAAACGATCTCTCGCACCGCTTCGCACCGCGTTGACGCTCGACAGCGCGCTCGCGAGCGCGCGCGTGGCGTCATCGTCCGCCGCCGCACCGAAAGCGACGACGTCACGCGACGACACCCCTCGCGCGTGCGGGCGAGACGACGCGACGCCGCGTCCGGACGTGGACGCGACGAGACGCGCGCGGTCGACGCGCGCGATCGCGCGCGCCGCCGCGGGCGTCGGGCGCGCCATCGCGCAGACGTGTGACGCGCGCGGGGATGGTTTCTGGATAAAGAGACACGCCGGCGCGAGCGAGAGAAGCGGGCGCGACGCGTTTCCGACGTGTGTACACGACGTGTGCGTTCGTAACGAATTAAAAGTGCAGAAATAATGTATCTTCGAGCGATCAGCAACACGCGCCGCCGCCGGCGGGCCCGCATGAGGCGGTGGATGCCGCCACGGGGGACGGGCCGCAGTCGAAAAGACCGTAGTGCGTCGAGCGGTCGCCGACGAGGGTGAAGTATTTCCCGAGCCATGTCTCGCCCACCATCGATCCGGTGTTCCCACACACGAGCATGGGTTTGTTTTTTACGAATCTGTGGTGGTCGTCGAGTTGATAGGCGTGCGGGGAGTCGGGAATGCCGCCGTTGTAGACGGCGTATTGGCCGTAGTCTTCGCACAAGGTTTCGAGGACGCCCGGAGGGAGCTTGAAGAGGCGGTAGGTGATGGAGTAAAACTTGGCCTCACCCAGGAGTTCGGCGAGGGCGGGATCTCGAACTTCGATCTCGTGTCCGGCCAAGACGCGCGGATCGGTGAACCCGGTGGCTTGGCAGAGACGCTTGAAGTCTTCGATGTACATGGCGCCGCCGAGGCACTCTCCTAGTAAAATCTCGTGCGAACGCAAGTCATCCGGTAATCTTCTGTCGCAATAGACGTCGGAAAAGTAGAATTCGCCGCCGTTCGCCAACACGCGATGCGCTTCGCGCAACACCGCGGGCTTATCCGGACTCAGATTGATGACGCAGTTGCTGATGATCATGTCAACGCTCTCATCCGCCACGTTCGCCGCCTTCAAATCCTCAATCGTGCCCTTCTCAAATCGCACGTTTGGTTTCGCGTACCCGAGCGTCTTCGTACAGTATTCATCCACGTACTTTCTCGCCACTTCCAACTGTCCATCCGTCATGTCGACGCCCAAAACGCTTCCGTTTTCTCCCACCAATCTCGCCGCGACGTAACAGTCCCGTCCGCTCCCGCTTCCCAAATCCAACACTCGCAAGCCCTCGATCCCCGTCGGCGTCGGGCTCCCGCACCCGTAGTACTTCGCCTTGACCTCATCCGGCACGTCCTTCAACGCCTCGCGCACCGTCTTCGGAATTTGATCCGCCGGCGTGCAACACGCGCTCGTCTTCAAATCATCCGACGTTGCCAGCGTCTCTCCGTAGTACTTTTGAACCGACGATCGCACGCTCGCGTCGCCTCCGGGCGCGACGATGGTCGCGCCGAGGAGCGTGTCGAGCGGCGATCCGCTCGACGACGCGCTCGCGCGCGTCGCGGACGGTGTCTTCGTCCGAGAGACTGACGAAGAAAAAGATCTTTTGGGGACGGACGTCCCGCGCGCGCGCGCGGCGGTCGGCGCGAGCGACGCGTGCGTGAGAGCCATCGATCGATGCGCGCTCAGCCGGGGGTGCGTGCGCGCGCGAGCGACGGCGAACGCGTCGACGCGCGACGAGGAATGTGGGGATGGGAAGGACCGAGAAGAAGGACAAAGAAAAATACCCTTTCGGTGCGGTGGTGTTACATGAAAGAATGCGCGCGCGATCGAGCCGCGAGAGACGCGACGGCGACGTTGACTGTATATTAGAGTCATCGGTGTCGGTATCGGCGTCGGCGTCGTTAATGGAACTCGCCGATGACGGTGCGGTTATCCCATTTCCCCCAGTCGGGAAGGTTTTCTCGCGCCTCGTTGACGCCGTCGACGAGCGCGCGGACGAGGTCGTTATCCATGCCGTCCGGCGGCGGAGGAATCTTCGGTGGGTAGGCGTTTGAGTACGAGCGCTTATCGAAGCGCCACTCGCCGCGCGTTCCCGGCGTGGGCGTGCCGTCGAGCTTGTAGTCCATGCCATAGGTGAAGTGGACGGAGATGAATTTCTCGACGCTCTTGTCCCACGGAGGTTGCGCCTGCATCTGCGGACGGTAGTCGTGTCGTATGCCAAGTTTATACGATGCGAGGGCGTAGCCGTACATCTCGATCACCCATCCCCACGCTTTCTTCGCCTCCGAGTCTTTCTGAAGCGCCACGGACATCTCCGCCCACTCGGGCGCGAGACGCTCGAGATCATCCTTGCGTATAAAGACGGGCGAGCTTCCGATGGTGTCAATATCCCCGATCTCCTCGTCCTTGATTCCCGGTAAAAACCGCTTGACGATGTCCGGTCGCTCCAGCGGTCGAATGTAAAAGAACGGAAACGCCGCCGGGACGTCGCCTCGCATTAAATTCGGCACCGGTTTGATGTACAAGTGATCCGGCTCCGCCATCAATATAAACTCCTCCTCGATGGGTGGACACTTTTCAAAGAGTTGTTTGAACGCGAACGGTCGACTAAGAACGACGAACCCGAGCTCATCCTCCAATCTGTCCACTCGACACGTCGGAATCTCATCCTCGAGCCCGTCGGAGTCGTCGTGAAGCACGCGCGTGAATCCGCCCATCTGCCCGTTTGGCCCCTGCGCCGCCTTTTGTTTTAAAAAGTGATAATACATCACGCGCGCCTGCCATCCCTGATAGATGGCCTTATTCGTCGTCACGACGACGTGAAACTTTCTCTTTGGATCGGGATCGCCGTCCACGCCCTCCTGTTCGTAGATTGATCCGCTCGTCCACGGATTGACGACGTTGTCCTCGCCCGTCATCGTCGTTGGACGCAGCTGCTTCTTCAACCAACACGACCTATGCTTTTGCCCCAGACACCCATCGTCGCGCCCACACCACACGTACGTCGTGCACCCTTTATCCTTCATCTCCACGCACGCGTCGTGACACTTCTCCGCGGTGTCGGTGAAGAAATCCGCCCCCCACTTGACGACGTCGCCGTCCGCCTCAAAGTGCTCCTTGGGCGCGAATGCGCTCATCTTGCGCGCGTCGACCCTTTTCGGCGGCGGCGGTTTCGCGCGTCGCGGGTGCGACGAACGCGAGGATGGTTCGTCCGTCGTCTGACGCGCGTCAGGCGCGGCCGCGGCGTCGTCGAGCGTGGGGCGATGATGTTGACGCGGCCCATCTGATTCTTCTTCACTCGTCGTCGTCTCGACGCTCGGCGCGTTCGAGGACGGCGTCTTGACGATCGGGTAGGCGAGGAAGAGCACGCTCGCGCACAGACCGAGCGCGACGACGCGCGCGAGTCCGCGACGACGAGGTTTCGTCGCGCGCATCCCGGACTGAGGAGAGTTCGAGACGACGCGACGGCGACGGGACGAGGACGAAGACGAACATCGTAACGTCAACGTACGCGTACGCGCGATGGACCAACAACGGAAAATACTATTACATAACAATCACCGCCGCTCTCACTCACGCGTCGTTTGCTCCGGCCGCGTCGCCCATCTCGACGTCGCGTCGACGCGCGTCTTCCTCGGCGAGCTCGCGCTCAAACGTCTTCGCGCTCGCGTCCTCCGACGTCGGCACGTCGAATCGCACTCTCGGCGGTCCAATCCTCGCGCACCATACCTCGAAACAATTCTTAAACACGCTCCCGGTGTTGAACGGATTCGTGCGCCACCCGTGCGCGTCTTTGAAGTTTTCGTACGTCGTCTGATTGGTGGAAATCAAGTATGCGTGAAAAGAACTCAACGCGCCGACGAACACGAACCCGATCGCGGCCACGATGAACACCGCGATCGCGACCCCACTTCGTCGCATCCCCACGTGCGCGCCCTCACCTCTCGACCGATAACTCACCGCGTATCCACACATGACCATCGTCCACGCGCACAGCGCCGCCGTGCTAAACGTAAACGTCAAAAACGCCCTATAATTCCTCCTCCCGATCGTCGTCCCCGTCCACGGACAGTGATGATCGAATCGTTCGACGCAATCATTCATCACGCTACAGTGATGCGCGCGAGGGGGTTGAAAATACCCACACGTATCGTTCCATCGAGTCGTCGCCGCGCGTCCCGTCGTCGCCACCGTCGTCTCTCGCGTCTTCCCTCGCATGGAGCTCGTCCCCGGTCGTCGCTCTAGTCTCGGCAGAATGCCCGGATCGGTGAATGACGTCTTCAACAACCAAAACACGCACCACAGTGGCGCCGCGATGGACACGGCGAGCGTCCAATCGCCCATTCGTCGTTGAAGATTTTCATGCACGACCCACACGCACGACACGGCGGACGGCGCCAGGATGAGCACCGACGTCCACAACGCCGCTCCGGGCGACGGACCGGCGACGATGCGTCCGTTGCACAGAAAGGTCTCGTTCCCGGGCCATTTTTCGTGCACGCGCGGCGTCGGTGACGCGGGATTCGTCGACTCGGGCGAATCCGTCATCGGTCGCCCGCCGCACTCTCCGGTCGCCGGCGACCGTCGAGTCCATGGCACCGCGCGCGACGACGGCGACGACGACGGCGACGCGCGCGATGAATCTCGTGGACCGCGCGCGCGAGCGCGTGGTGCCGACGCTGACGCGCGCGAGCGCGTACAAGGGCTCGCACGGTGGGAAATTCGTAATCCTCGGCGGGTCAAAAGTCTACGTCGGCGCGCCGTATTTCGCCGCGGCGGGGGCGATGCGCGCGGGCGGGGATCTCGTGCACGTCGTCACGCACGCCGCGTGCGCGCAGACGATCAAATCGTACGCGCCGGACGTCATCGTGCACGAGGGATGGGCCCGGGACGCGACGACGACGACGACGGGGACGCCGACGACGAGCGACGTCGTGGACGGCGTGTTGGACATCGTGCGACGATATAGGATCGATGCCGCGGTCGTGGGTCCGGGCCTGGACGACGGGGCGGGATTGGAGTGCGTGGAGGCGATGACGAGGACGCTCGGGACGTGCGTGGTGGACGCCGACGCGTTGAAGACGCTGACGCCGGAACGGGAAACGACGACGACGAGAGACGGCGGAGATGCGCCGCTGGCGACGCCGAATAAGATGGAACTGTGGCGATTGGTGCAAAAGGTGCGTCCGGATGCGTTTCCGGACGGGGTGACGACGATGGATCTGCGAGAGGAGGCGCACAGAACGCGGGTGGCGCGCGCGCTGCGCGAGTATCGGCGGTTTGATTTTCTCGTCAAGGGCGACGACGATTACTTATTCGTACCGAGGCGCGACGAGGACGACCCGGCGGTGTTCGCGGCGGTCGTCGACCGTCTCAACGCCGACCCGACGACGGAGACTGACGACGAGGACGCGGGGGAAGACGACGCGGCGCGCGGCGTTTGCGCGTCGACGACGGAGGACGGCGTCCTCGTCGTTCGTCTTCCCTGCGTCGGCGCACCCAAACGTTCCGGCGGTCAGGGCGACGTCTTAGCCGGCGTTCTCGCCGTGTTCCTCTTCTGGTGTCGCCGCACCCCTCTCGCCGTCGACCGCACGCCCGCGGACGCCCTCCTCGACCGCGTCGCCGCCGTCGCCGCCGCCTGTCGACTCGTCAAGCGCGCCGCGCGAGACGCCTACGCCGATCTCGGTCGAGGTCTCATCGCCGCCGACGTCATAGATAGAATTCCTCGCGCCTTCATGCGCGAATTAGAAGACCCACGATAGCCACACCTGTGACGAACGAACGAACGAACGAACGAACGAACGACGAGAAAGCACCCGTCCCCGTCCCGACGCACCCGAGCGCCCGCGGGGACACAGAACATCATCGTCTCCGCACACACCGCCGCGAGACCGACGCGTCGAGATGCCGCCGAAAAAAGTCGTCGAAGAGGAAGTCCTCGGACCGTGGTCCCTCGGGAGGTTCTCCTCCAACCTCAAGGTGCGCCGGCGCGACGATGATGAATACCCAACCTGCGCGATCGACCAGAGAGAAAAAGAGACAAAGAGCGCGACGATTGACTGACGACGGACGGACCGACGAACGAACGCGCGCGTAGGTTGGCATCGTCGGTATGCCAAACGTCGGGAAATCAACGCTGTACAACGCGCTCACGAATTGCACGATTCCCGCGGAAAACTTTCCATTCTGTACCATTGACCCCAACTCGACGCGCGTCTACGTCCCCGACGAACGCTTCGACTGGTTGGTCGAGCAACACAAGCCCAAGAGCGTGGTGCAACCGTTTTTGGAGATTGTCGACATCGCCGGACTGGTAAAAGGGGCGAGCGGTGGTGCGGGACTCGGGAATGCGTTCTTGTCGCACATCAAAGCGGTGGACGGCATCGCGCACGTCATGCGATGTTTCGAAGACGCCGACGTGATTCACGTGGAGGATCGCGTCGATCCCGTGGATGACATCGAGATCATCACGAATGAATTGCGGGAGAAGGATATTGAATTCGTCCGAGCGCTCAAGGAAAAGTTGGACTCTGGGTTGGCGCGCGCGCCGAGCGCGACGGTGGCCAAGGAGCAAAAGAAGGAGTTGGAGACGGTGGATAAAGTGCTTGCGTGGCTCGAGGACGGGAAGGAGGTGCGCAACGGCATGGAACACTGGAACACGTCGGACGTCGTCTACCTGAACACGTACCAATTGCTCACCGCGAAGCCGGTCATTTACCTGGTGAATCTCAGTCGTAAGGATTTTGAGCGCAAGAAGAACAAGTTTCTAGTTAAAATTCACGAGTGGGTGCAATCGCACGGCGGCGGCGTCATCATTCCCTTTTCGGGCGAGGTTGAGAGCGAGCTTCAGACGGTGCCCGAGGAGGAGAAGGAGCAGTGGTGTAAGGACCAAGGCGTGCAATCCATGCTTCCGAAAATCATCAAGACGGCGTTTTCCACCGTGCATTTGATTTACTTTTTCACCGCCGGCGCGGACGAAGTCAAGGCGTGGTGCATTCGCAAGGGATTCAAGGCGCCCCAAGCCGCGGGCGCGATTCACACCGACTTTGAGCGAGGATTCATCTGCGCCGAAGTCATGGCGTTCGAGGACCTAAAGGCGCTTGGTAACGAGCACGAGGTCAAGGCGGCCGGTAAATACAGACAAGAGGGCAAGACGTACACCGTGTGCGACGGAGACGTCATCTTTTTCAAGTTTAACGTCTCTGGTGCGAAGAAGAAGTAAACTCGTCCCTATTCTCGTCACACGTAGCTCTCGGGGCGGATAGGGGACGGGCCGTCTCGAAAATAATAGCGGAGAATCGAATTGTCATCATCATCATCATGAAAGTCAATACAGTACTAATCTACAGTTTTTCAGTGGATGCGTTGCTCGAGTTGTATCCGTCACTCCAGTCCAATTCGTCGCACGAGTCTTCGGGTCCAACTTTCGGTACGTCGGCGAGCGAAATTAAAAGCTCCCTGCGGAGCGCGACGAGGGCGGTGAGCGCTTCCTCGAGCGAACGATATCGGTTTGAAGCTTCGAACGATATGCATTTGTTCACCCATTTGCGGACGCGCGGCGACATCCAATCGGTGTTCGGAATCATTCTACCCGTCGAAATCATGAGCACGAGTTGCGCGTCGACCAACATGTCCCGTTCATTCTTATCGGGCATGACGTCTTCGATGAAGCGCTTCGGCGTACCGAATTTTGCGTAATAGAGCAACTCCCAAGCGCACAGACCGATGCCGTAAAGGTCGGCTTTTCTGTACACCTCGGGCGTCAACTTTGTCGGCACGAGACTGAGTCGCTCTGGGGCGACGTAGGAGAGCGTGCCCGTGATTCGCGCGCTCGAGTCAAACATCATGTTTTCCGACTTGGCGAAACCGATGTCGCAAATCTTTATCACGTGATGCGCGCGACAACGGCCTCTGAGAGTGGATCCGCGATAATCGTCGCAGTTGCACGACAGGAGAAAGTTGTCCAGCTTGATGTCTCTGTGCGCCAACTTGGAATCGTGCACGTGCATGACGCCTCTACACATCATCGTCAGAGCGCGGTGAATCGTCGAGCCATCTCTCGGATACGTGCAATCTTTTAAACATTCACGCAGCGAACCGTGTTGACAGAGCTCAAACATCATCATCCAAGCATTCTTCTGGTGATCCATGACCGGCCTGATGAACTCGCACATGTATCGACTGCTCTTCATCGTGCTCAAGACGGCGATTTCAGCCTTGGCTTTGGAGCTATCGTGCGGTTCCTTGATCGCGACGAGCATGTCCGAGTCGGGTTCGCGGTCGTTCACCGTCGACGCCAGGTAGACGACACTCGAACCACCTCGACCAATGACGTCGATGATTTTATACCCTTCGCTCGAAAAGTACTTATCGCGCCAAGGTGTGAGACGATTTGAACGACGAGAGTCGCTTCGCACGCCTTCGGAGGAATCCGCGTCGTCGTGCAATTCGCCAACGGAACCCGTGTGTACCGCTCCATCGTTGAAGAAATCCCAGCGCCGAGAGGCGTAAATTATGATGAGCAACGTAAATCCGGAAAATATTGAAAACGGCACGAGGGCGTATAATCGTCGATTGCTCAGGTAGATCATCGCGTCCTCCGCGGCGTACTTAAAGTCGGACTTTGCGCACGTCTTCAATTGTTCGGCTCGTTCCGCGAACAAAAGTTGACACGCCGACGCCGAAAAGTTTGAACCGAACGCGGCGGTGACGAGCTCGATAAAAGCCGACGTGTCGTTCGCTTCGGTGTCGTCGAAGACGAATTTTTCGCGCAGCGTCTCGCCCGGGATTTGACAGATGGCTCGACGATACGCCGCCGACGCGCCCGCTGGAAGGCGTTCCGCGACGAAACGCGCGACGGCGATCCTCGTCGACTCCGCCTTCGCCAGTAAGAGCTGCTGGTTCAGTCTGGAAGAAAACTTGTGATCGGATCCGAGGTATAGACCGTTGTGACCGACGTCGGCGACGAGCTCGGGAACACCGTTCGCCACGCATCGTATTAACGAGTCGCACACACGCCTGGACCAACGAGTGCCGAGCGCTCGACGAGAAAACGCCGAAAAATCATCCCCCACGGTGACGACACCAGCCGCGACGGCTTCCGGTAAATTGGTACGCATAAACTGCAAGAGGTACCGAGGGTACATCGGCGACAAGCGCTGAATCGCATCGTCGACGTGGCTCGCGCTCGTGCGAGTCGCGTTCGGCGTCGGAAAACCGTCTTTGAGCGCCTCTTGATCGTCGTAGTCGCACGGTACCGCCATGGCGGCGAGCCGCGAGACGAACGATTTCAACTCGCCGCTCGCCTCGACGTGAACGCGCGCATCGTCGAAGAATTTACCTCCGTACACTTCTTTTTCGTCGTAAAGCAGCGAATACGCCGTCGGCGAGTCAGTTTGTTCCAAGAGTGGGTTTTGTTGCGAACTCAGGCTATTCTCTCGCACGATCCTCGTCAGGCGATCGTAAAATCGATACGGTCTGCTCGACGCGTCACCGTCACCGCCACCATCCTCATCCGACCCCGACGACGACGCGCCTCGCGCGTCGCAATACCCCCACTCCCCCGTCGTCGCGTTCACGTAACACCACGGCGCGTACCGTAACGGATGTCCCCGACGTCCATTTCTACACGCGTTCCCATCTATATCCTCCGCGCCCGCGCTCGCCGAAAGCCCATCCTCCTCCGCGTTCTCCGCGTCCGACCACGCCGCGCACCGCTCGCCGCGCGTCGTCGTCCGCGCGTCGCCTCGATACGCGCGCCCGTCCCCCAACCTCGCGCTCATCGCGTCCTCGAACGCGTCGAAGTACCCACACGGCGATTCCAAACGTCTTTTCGTCGCGTCTATCGACGACGACGCGCACCTCGCGCGATCGATCGGCGGTCCGCGCCCGTCTCGCCACCGTCGCGCGTCGACGTCGCGCGTCGACGTCATCGTCTCCCCGCTCGCCGCGCGCGCCATCGCACCGGTCGCGATGACGACCGCCGACGCGACCAACGTCGTCGTCGTCGTCGTCGTCGTCGTCCGCGCGCGACGTCCTCGAGCCATCGCGCGCGCGTCGTCGTCGTCGTCGCCACCAGCCGAGCGCGATATCTTTTGTATCATCGTCACCTCTCGAGACGCGCCGTCGACGCACGCGCGAGAGACGACCGAGACGACGACCCTCGCGCGCGCGTCGCGCGCGCCGAGCCGTCGTCGCGCCGTCGCGCGCGTCGACGAACGACGACGACGCGCGCGTCGGCCCCGACGGAAGACGACCCCTCGGGGCCTTCCACGCGATATACTGTACTGCACGCACACACACATACCTATACGTAAGGTTCGTGTACGTATCGATCGTCCGGTTTATTCGACTACGTACGGACGTGGGCACGCACCCTCTCGATGACGGAGACTCTCGTAGTGAAGACGTCTTTGACACGATGTGTGATGTACTACAGTACTTTATCATCGGTCGACGCATGTGACCTTTCTGTTCTATCTAGGTAGACACATCGTCCTATATGGACCAAGAAGTCATACTTTAAAGAGCATCGTGAATAGATGTCTCGTGCACGTACGTCACGTAGACGCCCCAACACGAAAGCAAAATTCGCAACGAAACGCCGGACGCGGGTGCGTTCGCGACCGCACTCGTTGGAGCTCCGTGAAGTCATCGCGTCGTGAAGCGCGGCCGTTCCTCACCGACGACCGCCCGCGAATGACGGCGCGCGCGGTGACGCGACGGGACGGGCGATCGGGACGGGCGCGATGGGGTGCGTTCGTGGTGGTGAGCGTCGGTGCGCTCGTCGCCTCCTCGGTCGTCGTCGTCGGCGGTGAGGGGGCGGAACTCGACGCGGCGGCGGTGGGTGGTGCGTTTTCATCGATAAAAAAGATGACACAGTCGATATCTTCGTCGGCGAGCGATGCGTTTAAATCGGCGACGAAGTCGCCGACGAGCGCGACGACGACGAGCGCGACGACGACGAGCGCGACGACGACGACGAAGGGTGGTTACGACGACGCGTACTGTTACCCAAAGTCGGCGTGCGAGTCGGGCGGGAGCAACGATTTCGACAAGAAGCAGCGAAACATGTGTAAAATGTTGGCGGATGAAACGCTGTACTGCGTGTCGCCGGCGTCGGACGAGGAGGCGGATTGCGGGCGAGAGTTGCGGTATCATGCGTGGTGCGACACGAACAGATACGTGTTTGAGTCTGGATGCTTGCCAAAGTATCCGACGACGGATACGTCGTCGTGCTCAAACTGTAATTTTGATTCGTACGAGACGGCGTATTGGAGCGTCGGCGCGCCGTATCCGGTGCATACCGACATGGTGAATCAAGAGTTGCGACAGTGCGTGCTCGAATACGTCGCAGAGACGCTCAAGAGCGAATACGCGGCGGAGAGCATGACGCTCAGCGACGAGAGCGCCGACGCGCTCGCTCTTCAAGAATTTCCGGCAGACCAGATGGACGTGGACGAGTACAAGTCCGAATACGATGGCTACTACCTCGATGAGAAAGATTTTGACGAACTGGCGTTGGATTCGTCCGAAGAAAACGCCGATGAGCTCGACAGCGACGTCGTGTCGGAGACGTTGACCAAGACGGCCATCGTCGACAAGTCCAAGGGTTCGAATCAATGCTTCGATCTATGCACGAGTGATCTCGGTTTGAAGGACAAATACAAAATCAAGGTGCCCAAGGTTTGCGCCAAATTGAAGATTCTCGGCAAAAAGTTTAAAAAATGCATCAAGGTGCCGAAAATCCAGTTCAAAGTGCCGAAGAAGTGCGCCTCGCTGTGCGTCGACATCCCCGGGTACGACGAGATGATGTCCGCCGTGGACTCTTTGTCCAAGTTGCAAAACGTGAAATCGGTGTCCGATTTGGTGGACGCCACCTCGGCGCTGATTCCCAAATCCGTCGTTGACGAACTCTCCTCGACGATTGATTCCGCCGCGGCGTTCACCAAGTTGGCCTCCGAGGAGACAATTGACGGCGTGCTTCAGCTCAAGGTTTTACCGAACGTGCTGCAACAAACGCTCGAGGACGCGCAAGACGCGTTGGAAAACGTCGCCAATCACTTGCAGAGCGAAGTCAAAGACTTGCTCAAACACGTGTGGGGAGAGATTGCGTCGAGCGCAAACGAACTCGTTGAAATTGTGGAGGACTCGGTCAAGGGTATCGTGGGAACATCCACGTCGTCGGCCGAGCTCAGCGCGGCGCTTCGAAGCCGTCATTCGGCGATGATCGACGACGTGCACGAGGGCGTCGCCGCCGCGTTTCGAGGCGAAAAGGTTCTCACCCGCCGCGCGTCTGCGAGCGTGTCCGCGAGACTCGGCGGCGGAGATGACGACGACGACGAGAGTCTCGGTAAACGATGTCTCAAAGTCTCGCTCAGCTGTCACGACGACGAAGAGTATCCCATGCCTTGGCCGGAGAAGTTTGAAAACATCTCCGAGGCACCGGGTTCGCTCGTCGTCGATTTCCCCGATCTCGCCTTTGCCCTGTGCGCGGAGATTCAAGAGTTCAAGGTGAGCTCCAAGGTCGGCGAACGTCTCGTCAGCGCCTTCGGAGACATGTTTGAAGCGTTTTTCACCGCCTTGTACGAGGAGTCGGGGCTGGACGACATCGTCGACGACATCAAAAAACTCGGCAATGGGAAATTTTTCAGCGGACGCCGCCGACGACTGCTCTCCGAGGACGACGCGAAGACGTTGATGCGCGCACACGAAGACATCAAGACTCGACTCTCGCGCGCCGAGGGATTCGTCTTGAAAGAACTCGTGCGGTTATCCGACCGGGTGCATCGTCATCCGTTTGAGGTCATGACGCCGCGCGACGTCTCTCGCCTCGGCGGGAAGAATGCGTTTGAAAAAGTCTTTGACGATTTCGCCGACGACATGGAATCGGCGCTGAGACTCATGGCGGACACAACGAGCGGGAAGATTGAATTCACCTTGCGCGTGGAGACCGAGACGAGCGTTACGATGAAGATGGGCATGACAAAGACGGGTGATTTTCTCAAGGATCACCTCGATTTGGACACGAGCGTCTCCGGGACGAGAGTCTTCGTGATCTACGCCGGATTGTCCATCGCGCTCGATTACGAGTTCACGCTCGAGATGCCGTATTATTTCAAAGCCGAAGCCGAAGGGACGGTCGGCATCGCCGTCACCGTGGAGTTTCCCGTCGTCGTCGAACTCTCGAAGAATCCGAGCGTCTCGTTTTCTTCGCCGACTGTCGAGGCAAAGAATACGCTCACCGCGTCCATCGTCACTGGATTGCAAATCGGTGCCGTCGCGACGCTCGAAAAGGCATTCGTCGCCCTGTGCGGGGGCACCGTGTGCGTTGGTCCGCGATTACACGCGCGACAAGACATTTACGTTGGTTTGGACGCGTACGCGCAGCTCAACTGCGACTCTGGACCGGCGGAGCTCGCGCCCATGTGGTCCGAAACGTACGAGTACTCTGACGCGACGAAGAATAAGTGCACGGGTTCTCTCGCCGGCGTCGGCGCGTACTTACAGATTCCAACGACGAGCGAGATCGAGGTTCCGATCATGCTCCTACCCATGCCCACGAGCGGCGGCGGCGCGGGGGGGACGGCGTCGGCGATGAAATCATCATCCAGCGCGGCGCGACTCGGACTCGAAGCGCCCAACTGCACGCTGGACGTCGATTTCGGCTCCATCTCGGAGGTTTTGTACGACTTCACCGACGCGGTGAACGGATTATCCGTATTTAAGAGCGACAACTACCACGCGCAAGACCTCTTCGCCGAGTGTACGTCCAACTCGGCGTGCCCAAAGGAGGCGGCGATGGGAGAGACGACGACGACGACGACGACGACGACGACGATGCCCGTAGCGCTCGGCGCATCGTCTCCACCGACGCCGTCGTCGTCAGTCGTGCGTCAATCTCTCGTCATCGTGGGCTCCGTCGTCGCGTCTTTCGTCGTCTTCGCGAAACGACGACGCGCGACTTTGGAACAGTCGCGACTCGTCGCCCGAACTGACGCCAGATACGGCGCCTCGTGTTGACTGCTACTGCTTTCGACCGGTTTTGTTTCTCGCTCCATCGCGCGCGACTTGCTTTTGTTCGTAGCGGGGGCACTTTTTGTTGTAATAAAAACAAACAATCAGCAAAAAGAAGGGAGGTTGACGCTCTCGAACCCGGCGTGACCGAAAAAGACGACGCGCTCGTGTCCATCGTCGTGTCGATCGTCGACGGCGTACCCCGAGCGTCGGCGAGTCGAGGAACAGGCGTCGTTGAGGCGTCTTCCTCAGGCGTCTGCGATTCCGTCGGGGAAGCGCTCGCGACGACGCGCGCGTCGTCGCGCCCTTCACACCGACGGTTCGCAGTCGCGACGACGTGAATACGACGCCGACGCGGTTTTGTCCGCCGGTGGTGAGGCTGGACAAAAAAAAGGAACTCCACCGTTCGGGACTCGTGGCCGCTACTCGTTCGACCCCGGCAGGCGGACGCGTCCGCCAGGGGCAAAACGTGGTGGTGAGGCTGGACAAAAAAAAGGAACTCCACCGTTCGGGACTCGTGCTACTCGTTCGACCCCGGCAGGCGGACGCGTCCGCCAGGGGCAAAAAACGTGGTGAGGCTGGACAAAAAAAAGGAACTCCCACC
>Ga0181567_10000407_pt1 | contig 31776 bp, 35 predicted proteins | sample 101ome_14_FD_133761 | JGI IMG/M metagenome (GOLD analysis project Ga0181567, IMG submission 133761) | Coastal salt marsh microbial communities from the Groves Creek Marsh, Skidaway Island, Georgia - 101403AT metaG (megahit assembly) | ecosystem: Environmental > Aquatic > Marine > Intertidal...
ATGCAACAACTACTATTGAAGAGACAACCAGTGATACCAACACGATGGTAGCAAGAGTCGAGAGAATTTCTGATAGCATACAAAGTGGTGTTGAAAATGTTAGTAGGCAGGTAAAACGCGGATTTTCCGAGTTAAGCGATAAATTACAATCATGCATGAATGTAAGCTATTTTATTAATAATAAGTTATGGTGTTTAGCGTATGTTATACAATGGTTTTTTATGTTAGTGGTGTGGCTCCATGATTTATATATAAGTATATTTGTTACTGCAACAGGTGTTGCTTCTCAACTAGGCGCAAGTGTTCCATACATAGGTGGACCAATTTCATATATAGTGAAAATATTATCCTTATGTTTATTTATCTTTGGCGGGTGTCTTATTTATGGATTTATTTTAAGCAGTGCTTGGGGTGGAGATTGGGGTTTTGAATTTTTTTTAGGATTATTTCAAAAAATTTTTAGTGCTATAATAATATTCTTGTTTGAAACAATGGCATCGTTCTTTAAATATACACGTGAAGTAGAATATTTTCGTGGATTTAGAGAAATATTTAGTACTGTTAGCGGTGTTACAGTTGGTCTTCCACTCAAAATAATTGGTTGTATATTTAAATTTATTTATTGTTATATGATGTGTAAGCCAGGGGGAGGATATCTTGGTCCAGATTGTGCTACTTGTGGTCCTGATCTTGAGGTATGTATTCAATCTTCTGTTAGAGAAGCAGTAGCTCAGCATCAACAACAACAACAAACTGGCTCAGAAACACAACAAACGGGTGGTGATGGAGAAGATGAAGATAAAAAAGATATAAAGGAAATTGAGGATTTAATTATAAAAATACGAAACAAATTACAAGAAGAACATAGAGAAATATATAAAGATATTAAAAACGACGCGGAAAGTGCGGTCAAAGAATTATTGAAACCTTTAAAAGAAGGAGAAACACAGTTTGATCAGATTATAAATGTTGGGTCAACCGTAGTCGGAAATATTTTCGCTTCAGTTTTAAAACAACAAGTAGAATCCACAACAACTGACAGCAATATACAAGAAAAAAATCTCGTCAACCCACTTAAAAATGCATCGAATTTATTTGCTGGTATTGAAAAGACAATAACAACTATCAGCGAGATACAAGAAAAAAATATAGATGTAAAAAATTATGATTTAAAAAAAATGCAGGAAATAATCACATCATCTAAAAATAAAAAAGATTTAGTTATTAAATCGCCCAAACTTAAAAACATAATTACTAATATTGCTAAATATGCGCTTGTAAAAGTACCAGTGGGTGATGTTAGACGTGTTTCAAATGTAATCGCAGTTGTCAACGATAGCACTGACACACGTTCAGTAAACAAACAAGAACCAACTAAAAAGCAAAAAGCACCTAAAATTCCGCAAGCACGAATTACAATTCCGTCAGCACCAGTAACAACCGTAGCACCAGCAGCCGCAGGAGGAGGAAGTAGAAAAAAACGAAGAAATACGCAAACAAAAAAGGTAAAAGCAAAAAAAACAAAAAAACAAAAAGGCAAAAAAGCAAAAAATCAAAAAAGCAAAAAAGTAAAAAAGCAAAAAGCAAAAAAACAAAAAAACAAAAAAGCAAAAAGCAAAAAAGCAAAAGTAAAAGCGAAAAAGCAAAAGTAAAAGCGAAAAGTAAAAATATTAAGATATAAGAAAAGTGTGTAGTATCACCTATATCCTAATTAAATAACTTATTTAAATAAGTTATTTAAAAACATATGTTCCCATAATAAATAATGAAATTAGTAATTGATTATAGAGAAAAAAAATTAATTAGCTTGCTAAACTCGGTAAAGCTGATGAATGCAAAATATAAACCTATTGAAATACTTGTTGAAAACTTACCATTGTCTGATGTTATCATAAAAGACGATAAAAACAATGAAAAATTATTAATAGAAAGAAAAACAATAAATGATTTGGCAAGTTCAATACAAGACGGCAGATATAATGAACAATCATATCGTTTAACAAACTGCGATATTCATAACCATAATATTATGTATTTAATAGAAGGAAACATTTCGATGTGGAATAACAAATATACTCGCATAAATAGAGATACTATTTATAGTGCGATTTTTAGTATTATGTATTATAAAGGATTTACTACTTTTATAACCTCTACAACAGTTGAAACCGCGGAATTTTTATTAAATACCGCATTAAAAATTCATAAAAATGAAAAGCAATCTTCAAAAAAACAACCATATTATACAAACCAAATGGACGCATTATCGTATAATATTGATAAAACATTAAATGATATCGACAACAATTCGCCGCGTGAAAGTCAAACACTTGATGCGTCTTCTAATAAACTAAATATTCAACTTAATCCATCCGCGCTTAAAATGATAGAAGATACCTCCTCCTCCGTCGCCGAAAAAACACCAGACTTAAAATATACAAAATATGTTAAGCGTGAAAAGAAAAGTAATATTACACCGGAAAACATTGATGTAATCATGTTAAGTCAAATTCCCAATGTAAGTGTCGATACTGCAATACAAATTATCGATAAATACAAAACAATCTATAATCTTATAAATGTTCTATCGGAAAATGCTAGTGAATTAAAAGATTTCAAGATTAAAACCAAATCAGGGGAGAGAAGATTAAATTCAAATGTCATTTCTTACATTAAAAATTATTTAGTAGATAAATAGTAAATGTTATATTATTACAAATATTCAATATAATTTTAAAACAGATTTGTATTAAAATTATATGGCATCATGCTTTATTTCATTTACATCTTCATTTTCATTTACATTTACATCTTCATTTTCATTTACATTATTGTGCTGTGATAATTTGTGATATTTATCTTCAAGTTGTTTGTATTTATCATTTAAATCGTTAAGTTTTGTTTCGAATTCGCTTTTCATTTCATTTATTAAGTGGTGTATCTCTGTTTTAAATTCATTGTTGTTGTCAGTGGTTACATTTTGTGTTTGTTGTTGTGTTTGTTGTTGTGTTTGTTGTTGTGTTTGTTGTTGTGATTGTTGTTTTTTTTGTTTTAATTTGCCAAGTAATTGATTGACATTTAAATTCGGGGTGGGTTTGCTATTGTGTTTTTTACTTAAATCAAATGTTACGCGCTTATTTTGTTTGTCGTGATTAATTATTGGCGTATCTTCTATTATTAGTTTTACAGGCGGGGGTGTATTTTCGATTGTGGCTGTTGATGTTGTTGTGTGTGTAAATGCCGGCGTTGATGTGGTGATGGCTGTGCTGTCATCTATCGGTTTTATCCAATCAGGTGGTTTGTCACTATATGTATTTGATATTCTTTGTAATTCATTTGCCCTATCTTCTAATGTTTGATTTAAAATTGTATCGATGTTTTGTATGGGTTCATCTTCTATCGTATCACTGAAATCAATGTTTTTTGGTTTATTAGGGTTTAACATCGTATTATATTGCTTTTTATAATCATCAAATGAACTGTCGCTTTTTGACTTTTTAACATTGTCACTTGGTGTTTGAAATTGATGGCCATGATTTGAAGGTGGTGGTTTCAATACCATTGTATTTTTTTCGATTTCTTTTTCTTCACTGCTAATAAATTGATAGCAATCTGATAATATACTTTTATTCATATGCTGTAAATCAGTGTAATTAAACCGTTTTTCATGGTATTCTTCCAGTCTATTGTTGAAAAAATGTACAAATGTTTGCCTAACAACTGCTTCGCGGTTAAATTCATTTTCTAATATACCAATTAATAAGTTTATGTTGGGTTTGGAATGGATCGACATAATGTAATAATTTTATTATATTATGATATTAGTTTTAAACTGGTTTATTAAAAAACTTTTTGCGCAATTTTAACATGTAATCGTCCGTTATTTTTTGTTGTTGAAACTTTTCAAAGCACTTACTTTGCAACATTTGTGTAATAAAATACATACTATACATACCACATTCACTATTGCCAAATTGGTGCCTTTTTTTGTTTTCTAAATATTTATATGTATTATTTAAAGAGCGAGATTGGTTAATAACCTCGTTTATAAATTTTTTAATTTGAGGGAGTGGCTTGTCTCCATAACTATCAAAATAGTATATGGTTTTTTTGTCGTCATTTAAAAATACAGCAACCCAATGTGACCCCGGTTTGTCGTGTGGATCTAAATTAAATATTATGCCTATTTTGCGTATATTGTCTTTTAAATGGGATTTTAAGTTGAATTTACATAGTTCATCCCATACGCATTCTCCAAACATTTTGTGGTTGTCGTAATCAATTGGACTTGGGCCTATAAATTTAAAATCATCATACTTTGTTTCCCATTGTTTCATTTGTGCTACAATGTCTAAACTACTCAACCATTCATTAGGATTATGCAGCCATGATTTGGGCATTTGTGGTGAAAATGTCAAGTCGTATATATTGGACGGTAACCCTTCTTTAATACACATGTGTTTTAGCCAGCACGATTCTCGTTTACATGCGTGCTCATGCTCCATAACTGAACGCAGCGTTTTCCATATAATGTAAGGATCGGAAGAATCGATTCGATGTTTGGGATGCTTTTTATTCCATGTATCTTTGATTTTATACAGCACTGGTTTTGAATAACATGTAAATCCTAAATCACCGGAGTTTACTGAACACGCATCTGTTTTTTTAATTTTCTTTGCCACTATGTTTTTATGTGGTGATATAGATTTGCTTTTCCGCCGGGTTGTGTTATCTCTCCCTTTTATTTTGCCTTTGTTTGTGCTTTTACTTTTGCCTTTTCCTTTGAAATTATTTTTACTGGTTTTCTTTTTTAACTTTTTTGTTTTATTTTTTGTATTTCGTTTAACCATGTCTATCTTATATTTTTCATATATTTTTTTATTTGGTAAAAATTTGTCGTGTATGTTTAATATTATGTTATATGGATTATTATTGTCATCGTTGTTATGGTTATTATTATGATTATTATAACTACTGCTGTATATAATAATATTATATGGATTATTAATTAAATTACCATTCGCACATAGAAACCGTATAACTAGCATAAAAATCAAATACGCAAAATATAGTAAATAAAAAAAACGCATTGATAATAACAAATGTAAATAGCAATATATATGATATATGTCCTTATTACTGTATGTTTAAATCAATTGTAACTTTGTTTAGTGTGCTTTAGTGTATGTTTTGTCTGTATATAGGTATCGGCAGTTGTCTTTTTTTACTTTTATACTTATACTTTCTTTTTCTAGAATCGGATTTTTTGTAATATGTATCTTTTTTTTCAAACTTTATGACAACGTCTTTTTCATATGGTCGACTGCATAGCATACCAAATGGGTCGGTTCTTTGAAAACTTTCGCATTTGCGACTAGACGCACATATATTGTTTCCCATGATTAACGGTGACAAGTTTGTGTAGGTTTGTGTTGTGTTGTGTTTATTTGGTTTGCTTTAGTAGCATACAATGTATAATTATATAATTTGTGTTGTATATAACTTATGTTATTATAATCACATCAATTTATTTATTTAATTAACTACATAGAGTTGATACATTGATTGACACGGTGATACATTTTATATATTTAAATCAATTACATTTCGTTTTTGCTTTGTTTTTGGTTGCTTTGTTTTTGGTTGCTTTGTTTTTGCTATTTTCTTTTTGATGTCTCTTTTATTTTTCTTTTTCTTATTATTCATCGCAACCATGCTTGTTTTCGCTTTTACTTCTACACCTTTTTCTTGATACTTTACATCAGTTAAATTATACTGTTTTTGCTCTGGTATAACCATTTCATTTTTTTTTACAACATTTTTAATAACAAACTTGTCTAATTTATCATCCTTTTTCTCTATCTTTTTAAACATCAATGCGTTGACATCTTCAGACAATTCGCTTGGTTTATTGTTGTGATTTGGGAGAGATGTATGTGTATCAGCATCATGATTTAAGGTGTTGTATTCATTTTGTATCATCTCTGTTTTATCAGTCATTTTAAAATATTCAATGGCATTAACACAGAAATAGTCGAATGAATCTTTTACATTGGGTGTTGTTTCCTTATTTCTTAACATATCTTTACACAATTGAAATATGCGCTTTTTATAAAATTCCACCTCTTTTTTATCGACGATGTTAACCTTAACTTCGTTATTATTTTTGCAACTCGTCATATTTGTTAAATATAACAAGTCTATTTGATTGGTAGAATTTATGTTATCAAATGATATGTTTTTATCCATAAAATATTAATATAGTTGTATATTTATATTTTACATTTATAATTGCATTATAATTCGCATCTATTTATAATTTACAAATTTTTTGTTTGTTGCCTGGTGTGGTTTTCAAACATATTATTTGCTAAATTATGTTTGTTAGGATTAACTGGATTAAATAACTCTTCTTTATTTAATAAGGTAAATGGAATATGTTGCTGATTATGATTGTAGTTATGTTCGTTATATAACTCACTTCGCGAATGAGGAATAAAAGCATGACGACCTCCGCGCTGCAACGGAGCAAAACGGTTAAACAATATAGATTCATGATCAACATGCGTGGCATATCCATTGTATGGTGCAGACTGTCCTGGATTAAATGTTTTTGATGGGTGATAAGTAGAATATTTCATTTTATTTTCGGCTGGCTTTTTTCTACAATCAACCATTGGCATAAGACGCTTTCTAGTTGATGCAGGGTGCGTAAAATAAGCACTTTCCATGGTAGATGATGGAATATTTCGTTGAGATATTGGAACACTTATAAAGTTTCTGGTATCAACATCTCTACATTCATAATGACGGCCAACTACATCGACTTCTTTTGGTTCATTGTTAGGGTCATTTTTATTTTTGTTTTTATTTAAACTATCACTCATTATATATAATTTAATATAAAATAATAATTTAATATGATAATTTAATATGATAATTTAATTAATTAAAAGTATTAAACACAACAATAGTTTAATATCAATACATACATGTGCGGAATATTTGCTTTTTTAAATAACAGTTACAACAAAGATACAACCCAATCTTTATTTATGAAAGGTGTCAATCGCGGGCCGGATAATAGTAAATTATTTTATAAATGGAATTCATCGGTTAACTTAACGATTGGATTTCACCGATTGGCTATAAATGGATACAATGACACTTCTTCCGATCAACCTTTTAATATCGATGGATGTATGTTGATTTGTAACGGAGAAATTTATAACTGGAAAGAGATTTACAAAATGCTAGATATTGTGCCTACTACTAAATCCGACTGCGAAGTTATTATTTATTTATATAGAAAATATGGCATTGAATATACACTTCGGCTATTAGATGGTGTTTTTGCGTTTGTCTTATTTGATGAAAAACTAGGAAAATTATATGTAGCAAGAGACTTATATGGCGTGCGTCCTATGTTTTCAGCAAATACATATAACCATGCCTATTATGTAAATCATATGTTTGCCTCTGAAATGAAACAATTAATCACTAAAGATACCGAAAAAATACAACAATTTCCACCTGGTCATTGCATGTGTTTTGATTATAACAAAGGTTTTAATGTGTTTATATTTAATAAACTAACGCGATTCTTAGATGTTCCTTCCGTTGTTAATTATCAATATATTGAGTTATTAGACCATCAACCGACGACAGACAGTGACACAGAGACGGATAATATGCGTTTATATTATGATATGATTTATAAGTCGCTATATGATGCGGTTAAAAAAAGGGTGGACAACACAGACCGTGAAATTTGTTGTCTTCTTTCGGGTGGATTAGATAGCAGTTTAATCACTGCGTTGGTCAGTAAATATTATAAAGAACAACATCCCGGTGTGAAAATACATACATGGTCAATTGGTATGAAAGGAAGCGATGACTTGGTGTATGCTAAAAAGGTGGCTGATTTTTTAGATACAGAGCATCATTCAATTGAATTGGATACGGTTGAGTTTTTGGAGGCAATTCCGCAAGTGATTCACGATATTGAAAGTTATGACACCACAACAGTGCGTGCTAGTGTAGGCAATTGGTTGATTTCTAAATACATTAAAGAAAATAGTAATGCACGTGTGGTGTTTAATGGAGACGGAAGTGATGAAGTGTGTGGTGGATACTTGTATTTTCACTATGCTAAAAATTGTTTGGATTTTGATGATGAATGTAAACGCTTGTTAAAAGACATTCATTATTTTGATGTATTGCGTTCGGATCGGTCTATTTCTAGTCATGGGTTAGAAGCAAGAACTCCGTTTTTAGATAGAAACTTTGTGCAGACTTATTTGTCGATTCCGGTTCAATTGCGTGACCATAATGCTCAAGGTGTATGTGAGAAATACTTGTTGCGTAAAACATTTGATGATAAAAATTTGTTGCCGCGTGAAGTGTTATGGAGAACTAAAGAAGCATTTAGTGACGGTGTAAGTAGTGATAAAGAGTCGTGGTTTGAAACCATACAAAAACAGCACAGCGATGAAAAAATGTATTACAAACGCATATTTAATCAACATTATAACCATAATGAACAAGTCATTCCTTATTACTGGATGCCGAATTTTGTAGATGCGACAGACGCCAGTGCGAGAACTTTGGATATATACAATAAAACATCTGGCGAGGTAACTGAAAATAACATATAATTATAATTTATTTATGATATAATTATAATTTATTTATGATATAATTATAATTTATTTATAGTATAATTATAATTTATTTATAGTATAATTATATATGAACGCACTTGAAGTAGGAGAATATTTATTTTTATTATTTACATATTCCGGATATTTTTTATTTTTCTTAGCATTTACTGGATTATGGCAAGATGCTCGTTTCTATTTAGATGATGTTACATCGTATTATAAGATTGTAATTGGTATTGTGTTGATTTACATATTTAATCCATACATCAAAACTAATGCAAAAATAAAACCAATTCACCAAAGAATGGCTTTTAACGCTGGTTTGTTTTTATTGTTATCGGAAAACTTGTTGCTTATTTTTAACAATATTATTGAAACGGGAAAGAAAACCGGTCAAGGTATATTAGACAAAGCATATTACAATTTCGTATTGAACGCATAATTTATTCTAAGCTGATATTATATGATAAATTATATAAAATCAACTGTTTTATTATTGGCATTGGATTCTATTTATTTAAAATCCACCACGGGGCATTTTAACAAAGTGGTTAAATCAATACAAGGAACCGCTATAAAATTTAATATGTATGCGGCTGTTGCATGTTATTTGGTATTGGCATTTGCTATTAACTACTTTATTATTAAAGATAAGAAAAGTGTAGTGGATGCGTTTTTACTGGGTTTTGTTATTTATGCGGTGTTTGATTTAACGAATATGGTTATTTTTAAGAAATGGGATTTAATGACGGCAATGATGGATATGATTTGGGGCGGTGTGTTGTTTGCGACTACCACTTACTTAACTTATAATTTATAACTGATATGATATGATATGATATGATAAGTGTAAAATATATTTAGAAATAATTAAACATAACATATAAAGTTATACTAAGACATGGAACCTAATAATAATAATAAGAATAGTAATAGTGATAAAAGTAATAACATTAATAATACCCAAAAACAAACAACCGGTATGAAACGAAACACTATTGATAAGTTTTATACAAATCCTGTTGTAGTAAATAAATACATTGATAAATTTAAACAATGTATTCATGATGATAATGATTTAATAATAGAGCCGAGTGCGGGTAACGGTGTTTGGACCGCTCCCTTAAATATGTTTAGTTTGATAGCATTTGATATACAGCCAGAAGGCGATGGCATTCAACAAGTCAATTTTCTCGATGTGGATTTACATGCGTTTCAAAAACGATTACACTTTATAGGAAATCCACCTTTTGGACGACAATCATCTATGGCGAAAAAATTTATAAAACATATATGCGGTTGTCAAAACACACAAACGGTTGCTTTTATACTGCCTAAAAGTTTCAAAAAGATTAGCAGTCAAAGTGTATTTCCATTAAATTATCATTTGCAATATCAAGATGATGTCGAATCAAATGCGTTTCTGGTAAATGGCGAACCATATAATGTGCCGTGTGTATTTCAAATATGGGTAAAAAAAAATATATTACGGGAAAAACCGGAAAAGTTGAAACCGCAGCATTTTAAGTTTGTTAAAAAAGAAGAACACCATGATATTGCTTTTAGAAGGGTCGGTGTTTATGCAGGGAAAATATACAAAGATTCGGTGGATAAAAGTGAGCAGTCACACTACTTTATTAAATTTAATGAGACGGTTTTATTATCACAAGACATGTATCGACGATTAAATGCGATTGAGTTTGCTGATTGCTGTAATACAGTCGGTCCAAAATCAATTTCTAAGCAAGAACTAATAAAAGTATATAATTTTATATTAAAAGATTATGTGTAAGTCGTGAGGTGTCGTTTGTATAACATAAACTATATAATGTTATTTAATATATAAGCAATTCAAGGTTTATATATTAAAATCGTATAACTTGATTCATTTTGGATACAAAGGAAGGAAGATTAATGCCAATCGTGATTCCAATCGCCGAAGAAGTTAGTATAAGATCATTGGTGATATTTTCATCTTTTCTAAATCTTAGATATTGAACCAATACTTCAAATACATATTCTTTATAAGCAAATAATAAAACAGAAATAAAAAACAATTGTCCAGTGACATTTATTAACATATTAAAAAAGGTTCGTCGTGTGTTTAGTGGATCAAATAAACGCATGGAAAGTTTGGTTACTGTAAATGTGCCGAATACCCAAAGAACTACCATTATAAACATATCAAACCATACATAATGTTCTATTATTTTCTCATCTTTTTCTAATAATTCATTTGAATATTCAATGTCCATATATTAATATATATAGATAGATACTTTATTTTTCCAAATAATCCAATACAGTTAAAATAACATTTTCTTGCTGACTTAATTTTTGAAATACAATAACTTCGTCGAATTTTACTTGGAATACTTTGAAACTACTGTTTCTACATAATAAATGTAGTTTGTCTTTTTCGAAAATAATGTCAACCAAGAAAGCACCATTGGTTAATTTTATATTATCGGGATTTTTTAAATTAATCCACCGGATAAATTGCCCTGGTTGGAAATCGGTTACTTCACTGCAGTATCTATAATGTTTTAGTTTTTTATGATACAGTTTCAATGTCTCTCTATCTAATTGAAGTGATTGTAATATATCATTTTTATGTGCTTTAATTTTTGCAGATGTTAATTTTATAATTGAAGAATTAGAGTCATTTTCAAGCGCATCTAACAAAGTGTCTTCATCGATGCTCATTATAATATATTTACTATTATTTAAATTTTAAATAATGGTAATAAATATGTTCAATTTACTGGAAAAAAGTGTTCCAAAAAGTGTTCCAAAAAGTGTTCCAAAAAAGGTTCCAAAAAAGGTTCCAAAAAAGGCACCCATCGAACAGCCACGTGTTTTTCGATGGGAGCCTTTTTTGGAACCTTTTTTTCGAAAATAGTGCCTTTTTTTCGAATTTTTCGTTTTTTTTACAATTTGGACAAAATTTGTTTTTATTACCATTTATGCTAATAACCCAAAGTGGCAAAAAATAAGTATGGTCTGGTCTAAAAAAAGGCACTAAAAAAAAGGTTCCAAAAAAGGCTCCCATCGAACAGTTTTTTTACAAAAAGTTTTTTGAGATTTGAAAAAGAACATGTCCGAAAATTGTCCTTTTTGGAAAATGTAAAAAACTTTTGCGAAAAAAACTGTTCGATGGGAGCCTTTTTTGGAACCTTTTTTTCATGGTTTGATGAATTTTTAACAAGTTGCGTATTTCGTGAGTGATAGTGGTCTGGAAATAAAAACCTCTCGAAAAATCGAAAAAAAGGCACTATTTTGAAAAAAGGCACTATGGCAAAAAAAAGGCACTACGGCGAAAAAAAGGCTCCCATCGAACGATTTTTTGCGAAAAAAACTTAAAAATTTTCTCCATATTTATATAAAATGACAAAAAAAACATGCAAAACGAGCAAAAACGAGCAAAAACGAGCAAAAACGAGCAACTTTTTTTTTTGTGAAAAATGTGACTATTCTACATCTCGTAAGTCGAACTATGATAGGCACCTTGTGAGCATAAAACATTTAGAAAAAAAGGGGGTCGTTGCTCAAAAGTGGCAAAAATCGACCAAAAAAAATGTTTTTAAAATTTGTGAACACTGTGACTATGTAGCGTCTAAAAAATACAATTGGGAAAAACACCTCCAAACCATCAAACATCAACAAAAAGTGGCAAAAAGTGGCAAAAAAGTGGCAAATGTGACGGACGCCAAACCACGAAAAAATAAAAAAAATCAAAATCACACCAACCGTAGTGTCCCAGACGACATTAAGACGATTACCGAACAACTAAACGCAATCATTAAAACACAAACTGCTTTGGCACAGCAAACTACGATCAATAATTCCCAACATATTACAAATATAAATAATAATATTTCTATAAATGTTTTTTTAGATCAATACTGCAACGATGCTCTCAATTTACAAGATTTTGTTGAAAATATAAATTTCCAGTTGACAGACATTTTATCGAATAATCATTTGATTGAAAACTTCCTATCTAAAAAATTATTGGAAAATTTAAAAGAAATTCCATTGACAGAAAGACCGATTCATTGCACGGATGTAAAACGGAAAAATTTCATTGTAAAAGACAAAAATGATGGATGGGTAAAAGATACAGTCGATAATAACGATAGTAATTTGTATAAACAAGTAAATCAACTTCACACTAAAGCATATATTGACTTTTACAATGAATATGATAAATTAAACCCGCTGCCTCATGATGTAGATAAAGAGCAATTGAAATGTAGGATCGCCGCGGAATTAGTGAATAGTCAGAAAAAGTTTAATAAAGGTGTGCTACATGATATTGCTAAAAATGTAGATATTAAAGAAGTATTAAATGATTATACTGAAAATCAGATTGTCGATGATAATAATAAATATAATAAAGAAATACAATAGTTGTAATAATACTTTAATGATTAATGTAAAATATTATTTTGCGATTTAAAAGCGAGTAAATCCACCAAGTGCGTCGTTGGCAGCCAATGGTTCCATCATACCAATGTTTTCCATTCCTCCTCCCATGTTACCATACATTTCGTTGGTAGAACCTTGTTGGGGACTATTTTCCATGACTTCATTTTGTTGGTTATCAGTTGCGGTCATTTGCTGATGACTATTTAAATAATCGGCACGACTAGCTTGATGCGTTGGTTGTGGTTTTTGAACTTGCTTAATAGGTTGAGTTACTTTTACCTTTCCATCCTTTTTTTCTTTGTTTTGAATACCTTCTACTGGTTTTAAGTTACCGTTCCACATATCATTGACACGATTCGATAGTTCTCCGATCTTTTCACCAATTTTATCGGTGGTTAAGTAAAACATGATTACTATATTTAAAAAGTTAATGGCTTTGTGGGCTTTGCCGCTATAAGTAGGAATGTATTTAACAAATCGATCTACCAAAAATACAGCCATTATTAACAAAGCAATATGAATCAATATTTCCATACTTAATTCAATATTTCCCTTGGAAGGATCGAAATTAGGCAATACACTATCAATAATTTTTACTAAAGCAATCAAAGGAATGATAGAAATAATTGCGTATTGTCCTACATTCATAAGTTCGACTTTTGTATCATTGTCGAAATTAAACATATGCGATATAAATGAGCCTTTACTACTGTCTGTATTAATTTCTTCCATATTATGATTTATAATTAGAAATTAAAATTAATTATTCCTAAATTATATGATTATATTTAATTTACAAAATAATGTATAATTGACCTATTTGTTATAACATGTTTTTCATAAATAAAATTTCTCTTTCTTGGTTAAAAACTATATCTTTTGCAAGTCTATATAATTGTGGATTTTCCTTACTATATTTAATTTTTTTTAATATTTGGTTTGTCGTTGTTAAGGCAGACGAATGGTGTGTTATCATTCGTTTTAACCATTCTTTATCATCCACTAATAATTGGTTACGCAACAATAATATTGATATACTAACTGATAAAAAAATACCTATTATAAATACACCAACTTTAAAGTGTCCTTTGTTAAAATAATGAACTATTTCATGCGCCCATATCATATTAGATGCCATTAACAGACCACTATAAAATAAGGTTAATGAGAAATATAAATGATTAACTTTATAAGCAAGTACATTCATTGGATTAAATAATATACCAACAAATGTCATAACTATAAACATTATTATATGTCCTCTATACATCTATTTATTCTATTATGATATTTAATATTTATCGTTATTATTTGTTAAAATAAATTAAAGGATTGACTTGTTGTTATACATATCATGCATCCCGAAAAACAGTATCTTAATTTAATTAAAAATATTATTTTAAATGGCTCCATTACTCCATCCCGAAATGGTAATACGGTGAATACAATTGGAACTATGTCAAAATATTCATTGGAAAACAATACAATTCCGATATTAACCACTAAAAAGGTGGCATGGAAAACTTGTTTAAAAGAATTGCTATGGTTTATTAGGGGCGATACTAATAATGAATTACTTAGACAGCAGAATGTAAAGATTTGGAATGGAAATTCTACAAGAGAGTTTTTGGATTCGAGAGGGTTGACCGATTATGATGTAAATGAACTAGGACCTATATACGGTTATCAGTGGCGTAATTGGAATGCTCCATATTTAGGAAAAGATGTAAATCATAGGGATAACGGTATTGACCAGTTGGATGGTATAATTAAATCGTTAAAACATCCAACTGAAAGATATTCAAGACGGTTGATTTTGTCTGCGTGGAATGTAGAACAGCTTGACCAAATGGCACTTCCACCGTGTCATGTATTGTCGCAATATCATGTTTTAGATGGTGATAAATTATATTGCACTTTGTATCAACGAAGTGGTGATGTTGGGCTGGGAGTGCCATTTAATATTGCTTCGTATGCCTTTTTAACACATATGATTGCTGATGTATGCAACTTAAAAGCAACTGAACTGACGCATTATATTGGTAACGCTCACATATATGAATCTCATATTGAGCCATTAAAACAACAGGTTGAACGCGAACCATATGAATTTCCAAAATTACAATTAAATAGTAAAACAAGTATCGATGATTTTACAGTTGACGATTTTAAGTTGATTGACTACAAATATCACCCAACCATCAAAATGGAAATGATTTCTTAATTACAATAATACTATTACTTTATTACTTTGTTAATTAATCGTTATTTTAATTAAACATTTTTATGTATATATATTATAATGTTTAATAGAAGAATTTCTAGACCTATCAATCCAGCTGTTTTAGAAAAAAACGATATTACTGCTTTGCAGAATCTAGGAACCAAAACTGCTGAACAGCGTATCGTTCTTAGACACGAAGGATATATTAAAGATTTAAGAAATAAACTCCATCAAACTGAACAACAAATGTCGAAACCAAAAGAAGAACATGAACAAAACGCCAAAATCGAAACATTAAGAGAGCAATGTGAACTTCAGTCAAAAATGTTAAAGGAATATGAAGAAAAGTTAGTAGGAATGGTAGGATATATTAAGCGATTGGAAGATGGTTTAGAAAAAGTGAAGGAATTGCTTGTAAATAATACAAACACCGCCGATACTATGGACAAAGCGCCCGAATTGGATGAGCCATCGGGAGAGGCAAGTGAGGAACCTGTTAGTGTTGAAAGTGTTGCTGGTGAAGATGCAGTGGATGGCGACATCTCATTAGAAATAACCGAATAAATATAGTTAATCGTATAGTATCTTAGAAACTTCCTATTTAAATTTAAATAAGCCAATTATAGTTATTAACTAAAATTGATTTAAAATTATTAATGTTAAATAAACCAAACAAATACATCAGAAACTAATCATAACTAAAATGCTTACTATTACGATCAACAACTCCTCTAAAGTTACCCAATTTAACACTATTTTACAAAACCTTAAGGGTATATCGAATAGTTTATTGTTAAACTGTGATGAAAAAGGTATATATGCTCAAGGGATGGATGGAAGTCATGTTTGCTTGTTTGAATTAAAAATTGGCGAAGACTGGTTTGATGAATATGAATGTGATGAAGCATGTTCAATGGGAATCAATTGCGAAATGCTATACAAGATATTGTCTTGTTTGAAAGAAGGACAGCATATCAGTATGAAGCATGATAACACTACTTCTAAACTAACTATTGATTTATTAGGGAACAGTTATGATAAATCATTTGAATTGACATTGATTGAAATTGACAGCGATATGGTGGAGTTGCCATCGCGAGAAAGCACCGCAGATATAAAGTTTGTATCCAAAGACTTTGCTGAATTGATAAATCAGTTAAGTATATTTGGAGAAAAGCTTAAAATTACATGTAATGATAATATTATCTTAAATTCGGCAAATGAATTTGGAAAGGTAGATATAACCGTAAAGGAAGAAGACATTGTTGAATATATGATGGAAGATGGAGCGGAAGTAGAAAGCTACTTTGGTATTAAATTTATACACATGATAACCAAATTTGCAAATGTAAACAAAGAAGTAGGTATTCATATATCAAATGATTATCCAATAAAGATGGTATATGCTTTAGATGATTGGAAAGATCAAAATGAAGACGATGATGAAGGCGACCAGCCATTAAATCATTATATCGCATTTTACTTGGCTCCTATGGAAGAAGATTAAATATGCCATTTACACCTTAAACTTTTAACTTTATAACTCATAATTACACAAAACAAACAAAAACACATATATAATATTTTTATTCGGTAAAATTTTACGAATCCTTTCTATCGATAATTAAATGAAATACTTATTAGAAATAGGATTGTTTATAATTGTATTGTTTTTGTATTTACACATATATTATCACTTAAAAGTTAGCAATGATTTAGAAGTTTATTCTATTCAACAACCTTCCAAGGATAAATTAGAAGAAGTATGTAATTTAAGGCAGCCTCTGTGTTTTGATATGGATAATAAAGAAATATTAGAAACATGTAACTTATCTTACATCGATGAAAACTATAATCCGTTTGATATAAAGGTAAGGGATACATTAAGCAATGATACAGACAATTTACATCTCCCAATATCCTTAAAGGAAGCAGTTGAATTATTTAAAAAAGATGAAGCGGGAAAATATGTAAGTGAAAATAATAAGGATTTTTTGGAAGAAACGGCAATGATTAAAAAGTTTAGATACAATGATTTATTTTTAAGACCTCCTTTGGTTTCAAACTGCAAATATGACTTAATGACTGGTTCTAAAAAGGCGTTCACTACTTTACGATATAACTTAAATTATCGAAACTTTTTTTACATTACTTCTGGAAAAGTAAAAGTTGTGCTGATTCCTCCTAAAAACAGCAAGTATTTATATGAATATAAAGATTATGATAATTTTGAGTTTAGATCACCTATCAATCCTTGGGATGTTCAAGATGAATACAAAAAGGATTTTGATAAAATAAAATCACTGGAGATGACATTGGAGAAAGGCAACATATTGTTTATTCCTCCATATTGGTGGTATAGTATTCAATATCAAGAAATATCTAGCGTGGCTTGTTTTTATTATAGAACATACATGAATACGGTTGCTATCTCTCCCGAAATATGCATGAATTTGTTACAACAAACCAATGTCAAGCATGAATTCTAGGAAAAATATAATAAAATATAGAATGATTTACTTACAATTAATACAATATAATACAATGCAAATTAAATTGAATCTTTAATAACCCAATTAGTTTAATAATATTAAACACAACTTTAATAATATTAAATATGGAGAATCTACCGCAATATAAAATTAATATAGATAGTAGAAACTACGACAGTTATGCATTTATTGATATGAAGACGATGGAAGCATGTGAAACAACGCAACTTAGCACCATAAATCCTGTTCAAGAAAAGTTATTTAATCATGACATAATTGAACTAAGTGATAACACATGTAAGGTGCTTCATTCCACTGTAAAATTATCAGGTAATATTCCGGGTGTTATGATATTAAAAAACAATCGCAAGTATGGAAGATATAAAACAAAGTTCTTATACAAATGTATTCCAGACGATAAACGGTTGCCTATATTCTTAATACCTTATAAAATACAAGACGAGTTCAGTAAAAATTATGTAAATAAATATGTGATCTTTAAATTTAAAAATTGGGAGGCAAAACATCCTTATGGAGAATTAGTAAATGTTCTTGGAAATGTATCATCGTTGGATACCTTTTATGAATATCAACTATACTGCAAAAGTTTGTATGCCTCCATTCAAAAATTCACAAAACAAACAATGAAACAATTAAACACACATTCACAAGAATACTTTATTGAATTAATCAAAGAAAAATATAGATTGGAAGATAGAATGGGGAGAGATGTTATTTCAATCGACCCAGAGTCAAGTAAAGATTATGATGATGCGTTTGGATTGTCCGAGACAGATGATACTTATATAGTTAGTATCTATATTACCAATGTAAGCATGTGGTTGGATGTGTTAAATGTGTGGAGTTCATTTACAGAGCGTGTTTCCACTATTTATTTACCTGATAGAAGAAGGCCGATGTTGCCGACTATTTTATCAGATATATTATGCAGCTTAAAACAAGACGACTGTAAATTTGCGTTTACTTTGGATTTGATTATTGATAAAAAAACAGAGCAACTCGTCGATTATAAATTTTCAAATACGATCATTAAAATACGGAAAAATTATGTTTATGATACGGAAGAACAAGAAACCGATACGATGTATGTAAAAACAAGGGATTTGTTATGTCGTTTAAATAAGAAAAAAGAATACAAGTATATTGACTCTATTGAAACTAGTCATGATGTGATCGCGTATTTAATGATATGGATGAATTATACTTCCGCACAAGAGTTTGTGAAAAATAAGTGTGGTTTGTTTCGCTCTTCTAAGATGAATGAAACTTTTAAGCCACCAGAAGGTATTGATATAAACATACAACGATTCCTTAAAACATGGAATAGTTATGGTGGTAAATATTGTAAATATGGCGAATTAGAGCGTCATGATATGTTAGAATTTGATGCGTATGTTCATATAACCAGTCCAATTCGGCGGTTGGTTGATTTGTTAACTATGATGAAGTTGCAGGAAAGGTTGGGGCTAGTAGAATGGAGTGGGGAAGCAAAACGGTTTTATGATAAGTGGACTTGCGATGAATCGATCGAATATATTAATACAACAATGCGTTCTATACGAAGAGTGCAAAATGACTGTGAATTATTAAATATATGTTCTACCAATCATGAATTATTAAATACTATATACGATGGGTTCGTATTTGATAAATTAAAGCGAAATGATGGGCTATTTCAATATATGGTGTATTTAAAAGAAATAAAAATGACGAATCGAATAACAAGCCGACATGATTTAATCAATTACAGTTTTCATAAATTTAAAATATACATATTTCACGACCAAGAAAGATTAAAACATAAAGTAAGGTTGGAATTTCAACATGGTGATAAATAAAATACTTGATTTAAACAGTAAAAAATAAAAAATTATATTTTTTATTTTTTTCTTTTTATTTTTTTAATTTTTATATAAGATTGATATTAATACGCCATATCGTTTCCCTTATTTTTATTTGCTGTGTTGAATCAGTAAACTCTAACAATGAGTTTGTGCCATATATACTTTTAATTAATGTATATTCACTACTAGTTGCAGTGTTTATTTTGGAACTCATTCTAACAAACACAGACAAATCATCGCCACCATATATTGGGAAATTATATACTTCACCTTTTTTTCTTTTTTGTATTCTTGCTGGCCTCTCATTTTGTATTTGACTAAACAAACTTTTAAGGTATGTATTATTATCTAAAAAATCCATTGTAGTTATACCTTGCTTTAAAATGTTTACTATTTGCTGCTCTAAATTTGAATTATTGATTTGATTGCGTATAGATGTAATATTTGTTAATACACTTTGCGAAGTAGGATTATTCACCAATACATCACATACATATTGAATAAACATATTCGATAGATTGTTTGATACAGTAGAATTACTTGATACAAATCTACCTTCATTATGTATTAAATTGGTGCCTAGTATATCTTGTCTTAGACTACTGGTAAGTATAGAAATACGCTTGGGTTCGTAAATAAAATATGCGGTGTTATTTATTAGTTTGTATTTTATGTATTTTGCGAAGTCACGAGCCGATGTATGATTTGCTATCATAACAAAATTATATGTAGATTGAATATTACTTGATGCTAATTCTTGTGTAGTTTTAATTCCTTCTACATCTAAATACATAGGAGCATATGTTCTTACAGTAGGAGAATATGGGTTAAAAATCAATCTATTTTCAGGACCAAGTTGAAGAGAACCAGTAATACTAACACTTTCTACCATTAATTTAAAGTATTCTATATCCAAAGTTAAACTACTACTAGCAGGAATAGTTAATTTTCCATATCCATTTACTGATATACTTGAATTCATAGTAACAACTACATGTGTGTTTGCAGGTATCGTAATATGTTCGCCTGCTTTTGGAGGAACACCCGACGACCAACTAGCAGAATCATCCCAAAAGGTAAAAATGTTTGTAGTTGCGTTGGCAAAGTTTGTAAATATTCTACTTCCAGCAGTTGTTTTCACCTCACCTAATATATTTAAACTATTCGCCATTAACATAATCGCATTTCCTACAAAAATTAATTTACTGGTTCTTGGAACAATAATTTTATCATACCCTTCGCTTGCTATACTTCTTTTTGTGATTTTAATAATAGTATGTTCGGGAACGATAAAATCGCCATTGGCCTGTGGAATACCAGATGCGTCCCAAGCATCTATATCATCAATATAATAGGTTTTATAACCTGGATACAATAAATAAGTATCACGCTCTAATTCAGAATATAATTTTCTAAAACTAGCATTTCTACCTAGTTTTAATACACCTTCTATTGTTATACCATATGTTTTAAATGTGTAATTAAATACATTTATATACAATATACTAGTAGACGGTATTGTTAATGTTTCAAACACAAACCCATCGATGTCGTCTTTGTTATCTATAATCACCATCATGTTCTCGGGAATAACAATATTTCTGCCATTAGTTGGAACTAGATTGTCTTCCCATATAGTGGAATCATTCCAATATTTTGTTGGTACGGTTGATTCAGATACATCATTTACTATTATTTTGGAGTTGTTTTTGAATATCATCTCTCCCATTACATTTGGGTCTGTGTTTAAATGTAAGATAACACCTTCTCCTTCCGTTATTAGTTTACCAGTTTCTGGTATGTTTAATTGATTATAATATCCAGATGAAATGTTACTAGATGTCATTATTATAGTCGTATCTTGAGGAACAGTAATGTTAAAACCAGGAGTAGGAACCAAGTTATTAGTCCATGCAGAAGAAACATCAAAATAATATTGAAACTGTGAGCCATCTGTTAATATATCATTGTAAATATCGGCATCACTTATAATTTCTACTGAGGAACCTTCTCCTAACTTTAATGTGCCATTTAAATTAAACTCTTTGACATATAAAGTATAATAATTTATATTTATGTAGAATACACTAGAAGAAGGTATTGTTAATACATTATATGCCTTAATTGATATGTTAGAAGTGTTGTCGACGATCATAATTGTATTTTCTGGAATGTTAATGTTGTCTCCTTGTTGTGGTATGCCTGAATTATCCCAACTGGTTGGTTCATGCCAAAAAGAATATTCTAATCGGCCTGATATATCGGATACTATGATTTCACTATTTTCGGCTGATACAAGTTCACCGCTAATAGTAGGTGATTGGCTTAAATATAATTTTGTATTTTCTTCCACAAAAATTAGTCTGGAAGAAGATGGAACCGTTAATCCAGAATAACTGTTTCTAGATATGTTATATCGGGTTACTTTTATAGATGTATTATTTGGTATAGAAATAAACTCACCCGCTTCTGGAGTAGAAACACCGCTTCCAAAAGCATCTACATCATCAAAATAAAAAGTATTCATAATTATATTATATTTATATTATTGTTTTGCATATACGACTTGTATTGTTTATATAAATTTGTGTTATTTATATAAATTTGTATAGTATAGTATTGTATAGTATTGTATAGTATTGTATTGTATTGTATTATAAGTATAATGAGTTATTTGTTACTACTGATTTAAGGGTTATTTTTGGAATATTAGTTAAAACAGATAATAGTTTCATGTTTTCCGTTAGTTCTGCCACCTTTTCCAACTCGTTTACAATATTGTTTATTTTAAGTATGGCTTTCACGAAATCTCCCAAGAAAATACCCCATTTATCTAATTCCTTAAACACCCGTACACATTCTTCTTCGCTGGAAGCATTACACCAATTATATACAGTTTCGCATATGTTATATTGTATTTCATATTTTTTTGCCAATGAATTGCAGTAGAATATTTCAATATCTAAATACTTGTTGACATAATGCTTTATCATATCCATATTTTTTTTACAGACATAAGGGATTTCTAATATGGTAGGGTCATATACACAATCATCATCGCTTACTCGTATATTTGTAAATATGCTTAGTATAACTACTAATTCAACCGATGACATATTAGATATATAATCTAAGTGTTGTGTGAAATATTCAGCAATAGCAAGTCCAGGCATTTCTTGCACGACAGAAGCAATCATACCTTTTGTAGTTAATTTAAAATCAACACTATTTCCCTCTAAAAATTGGTTTTTCAATAACATTTCCACCTGTGTTTCCAAATCATTTCTAAAGTAATATTCATGGGGTATAATACATTCGTCTAGTTTTACAAGCTGTGTTTCTACTTTTTTCAACTTAATAATAATCTTAGCGTCTTGTTCCAGGTTTTTCTCTCCCCATTTTTTTACTGTTTTTCTATACCGTTTGATGACCGATTGAGATACAGGGGCATTTAAACTACTAGTTGAATCGTTCATATAATTGTAATAATCCAGCGCGGATTCATACGATGTTTTAAATGTGTAATTTTCTAATTCTTGCTCGCATTTGTCATAATATTTCATCATTTGATCCTGCTGTTGTTTTAAATATTGTTGCTGCTTTGATGTTTCATCGTAAATCATACTGTTTTTTAAATATTCATCAATATTGCAGCGGTTTGTGGTATAAAGATATCGCAAAATCATACTGGGGGTAATGCTTATTTTAGATTGTATTTCTTGCGAATTGCCATTTACAATATGTCTGTATTCATCTACTTGAACTGTATTTTTATTAGTGTAAAAGTTGTTTAAGTGAAATATGTAGCCAACAGTGTCGATACCTCTGCGACCAGCTCGACCAGCCATTTGCGTATATTCATGTGGAAATAAACATCGATATCCGCTTTGTGTGTATTTTTTAAGAGCAGTAAATACCACACTTCTGGTAGGCATATTAATTCCAACTGCAAATGTTTCTGTGGCAAATAGCAATCTTACATACCCTTTTTTAAACAATAATTCAATCATTTCTCTGAAAATAGGGGTAACACCTGAATGATGGACGGCGATCCCTTTTTCCAACATACTTACCAATTCAACATATTCTTTTAAGTTAATATACTCCTTCCAATTAGATAACTTTTTAATTAAAATTTCCTTACACTCTTTTCTAATAATAGATGCCATGTTTTCATTGTTTTCAAACAAAGGAATGGTTATTTTCTTAGCATAATCATAACATTGCTTTCTTGAAAATACAAACACAATGCCAGGTAGTAAATCGTGTGTTTTTAAATATTCAACCATATTATTCATGATGAAATGCTTATTTACCTTAACATTTTTATATTGAAATAGCGCGTCATCTACTTTTTTTATTGTATGAACTGCTTCGTCGTTAAATGTATTGTCTTGCTTTAAAATAATAGGTTTGTTTACCACATTTTCTATTAATTTTAAGGTTTGGTCTTTTAGTTTCTTTTTTTCGTTTTCTGGTATAGCATAGTATACATGATGGATTAAAGGAACTACGCGTTTTTTATTACTGCATAAATACACTGGTTTTTTGTTTGATTGATGTAGTAGATTGCACAATTTTTCTGGATTTTGAATAGTAGCCGATAACCCGACGATCTGCGTGGTTTCCGGTAATAACATAATTGATTCTTCCCATACATTTCCCCTATCAACATCATTTATGTAATGTATTTCATCGTATATAACACAGGCAAGTTCATTTTTAATATCCATTTCAAAATCCAATGTCATGTTTGTAGTTTCCGTGTTATTTTCTTTCATTTGAAATAAGTTATTTCTTAATATTTCAGTGGTCATTATTAGCACATCTGCGTCGGGGTTAAATTTGATGTCGCCAGTTAAAATACCAAATGTTATATCTGGAAATTTATGGGTGAAATCGTTGAATTTTTCATTGCTTAATGCTTTTAAGGGTGAACAATATATAACTTTTTTATTTAAACTGACAAAATGGTTAATAGCGTTTTCGGCAGGTAATGTCTTGCCGCTACCAGTATGTGCTGTAATTAAAACATTTTTATCCGTTTTTATTCCTTTTATTGCCCATTTTTGAAAATCAGATAGTGGGAATGGATACTTATCAAATTCGGTTTGATAGGCGTCATCATTAAATTGTGAATTGCAGATTTCGATCATTTTAAATATAGTGTATATGTATTATAAATTACTTACATTTATATATTTTAAATTCAATTTAAGTGTAGCAGCATTTTATTAGTTTTGAAAATAATATAAAGATAATTAAAAGAATAATTTATAAATGTCAGCAGATAAAAGTAGTTTTGATACGGAACATCAATATGTGGGAAGAGTAAAGTGGTTTAATAATAAAAGTGGTTACGGGTTTATTACATCATGTGATGACAAAAATAAAGATGAAGATGTTTTTGTCCATCATAGTGGTGTAAATGTAAACGAAGAACAATATCGTTATTTGGTTCAAGGTGAGTATGTTGAGTTTAAGTTAGTAAGCACACCGGAAGAAAGCAAGTATCCTTATCAAGCATCCAATGTCACTGGTATGTGGGGTGGAAAGTTGATGTGTGAAACTATGAACGAACGCCCTAAAAAGCAAAAGCAAAAGAAAAATAAAACACCTCGTGAACAAAAATACACCGCGTCGCAACCTTCTCAATAGAGTGTGTGTTCGATTTAAATATATAATAAATTGATTTAAATAATTCTATTTATTATACAAATAGGCAAATATAAAATGAGTAAGGAAGTTGAAAAAACACCAGATAATATTGAAGACGAGTTTACGGAGATTTTGGCGTCGTTAAATGGATTAAAACTACATTTTTCGTCGGTTATTAATCAAATTAAGAGTCTTGAAAAAACAGTTAAAAAGAAAATGAAACAGCAGCGACGAGAGATGGAGAAAAATGAAAAAAAGATGAAAAAGAAAAAGACAAAATCACAGTCCAATGTTGCGATTCCAATTGATGTGTCTGATAAACTTAGTAGTTTTATGGGTTTAAAAGAAGGACAACAAGTCGCTAGAATGGAGGTGACTAAATATATTATGGATTATATCAAAATAAATAATTTGCTGAATCCTAATAATAATCAATATATAGTCCCCGATAGTAAGTTAAACACATTATTTTCAGACAATAGTGGGTCTTTAACTTATTTTAACATGCAGAAACACATAAATAAGCATTTTATAACCAAATCATAAAAATACCACGCCAATTATTCACGCAACAACAATAACTATAATTATTTAGATTTTTCATTAGGAATAATTTCCTTTATTTTTTGTTGTATTTGATTGATAATTGGTTTGCAGTCGTAATATGTTCCAACATATATTCCTGATGTAAAACCCATGATAAATTTCCACATTATAATATATAATATATTTATATATTATATTATGTTATTAGACAACGAAAATTTAAAATATAAATACAATGAAAAAATTTTTGGATTAGTTGTTGCTTACATTGTTGCTTTGTCAATAGTAACTGGGTTGTATCTTTCTGGTGCGAACAAAGCAATTATTATAAGCGCGGTGGTAGCATTTATGTTTAGTGATCCTTTGTCTCATTTATATGCGTTTTACATATCTAAAAAAATGGAAAATTTAGATTGGAACGCGTTCATACTTCAAATTATAATCCACTTTTCCATAATCTTATTTTTAATAATATCTAAAACAGTCAAAATGGCATTGGTTTTAAGTTACCTATCGTTTTTTTTATGTTCTGGATTTATATTAAGTTATTATAACTTTTCACTTCATGAAAATTTGTTTGTAGTATTAGGATTGCTGTTAGTAGTAGGGTTTACTTTGCTTATGGAAAGAAGCTCAAATAAAGTGCTTAAAATGTTAAAATTTATATAAAATGATAGGCGAAGCGTTCCTTATTGTGGTAATAATTAAAAAATATATAATAAAAATAATATAGTTTTTGTTATATATGTCATCGGTTGATTTATACTTAAAATTGCAACATGAAGAAAAAGTGTTAAAAAAAAGATTATATACGATTAAACAACAACAAAATGAATTATCAAGAAAGGTTTGGAAAGATTGTGATCATGATTGGGAGAGATGTTCGGATTATGATGATTTATGTAGATTTATATGTAGAAAGTGTACGTTATATAATAACCCTTGCTTTTATACATAATAATATCGACTGAATACTAACTTATATTACTTGTAGCTTTTTAAAATCACCGCCTCCTAATCCAAACTGCTGCATTAATTTTTCCTTATCAATGGTGTTTATAACTTCACAATCATGTTGTGCTTGAAGACGGTGTAGTGCACAAAATCGCTTATTACATTTACATGTTACGGTGGCGAGATTTAATGCTTTTTTACATCCTTTAAAACAACAACGATCTCTCCCTTTTTTCTTTTTTGATTTCTTTACCTTTTTCTCTTTTTTGTCAACATCCTTAATAATTACAGATTGTGCGTTTTCGATTGATGACATAGTGTTTGTTTTAATGTTTTCTGTGTCTAAATTATTCATATGTTTTATTACATTATTAATAATGTATTATAACATATCAATTTAGTTTTTGTATTAGTCGGTATGTAATAAATTGATTTTGTTTAATATATAAACAAACATATATCAAAACTATTATAATTACAAAAATGATTGCAACGATAAATACAAAAATGCAATGGATCCAAATGATGAGTGTTAAAAACTGTGCTAAGGCAATAAAAGGCGTAGATTGTCGTTGTGCTGATAAGTTACGCAGAAATATTATACGACTTCCAACCAATCCATATGAAGAAAAGTTATTTAATATAGAAATAAAACGAAGTTACTTTGATTACTTAAAATGTAGTAATATGCAGAAATAATTAGATATTATACTATTTATATTGTTTGATGGTTATTTATAAATTGAATTTAAAGTATTACACACTTTTTTATATTACTTTAACCCAACATCTATTTAATTATAATATAATTAATATTATTAGTTGTATTGTAAAATGAAAAACATATTTAATGAAAACCACTACACACGATGTTTGCCAGAGGATTTGCGAAATGATTCTACATTGAGGCAAAGTCACAAAAGAAGATTGTATAATGAAATAAAGATTTTAAACGAAACCGACGATAAAGAAACCGGTATAATATCCAGTGACATTAAGGTATATAATTTAAATGATGATGTTCGTAGTGTATATATAACCGCATTATTAATGCCAATGTTACACTACAATATAAATGTAGTATTTCAATTTGTTAATGAATACCCGTTTATTCAACCAACTGTTGTATTGCAGCTAAAAGATACTGGTGAAACAATATATTACAAGAAAATGCTTCACTCTGAAAGTAAAATGATAAACGATATATTGTTTAACCAATTTAAAATTCGCTGTTTATGCTGTGAATCGGTTACTTGTGGAGAACATTGGTCACCTATTCGTCATTTCGACTTTATTTTAAATGAGATAAATGAATTCTTAATAATAAAAAGCAGAATTATTGAGAAATTACACGCTTTAAAAGTTAAGCAGCGATATCTTATAGATGATATTAATATACAAGAATGGTTGTAAAAGGGAGAGATATAAAAATATAAAATTGATTTGATTTTTATATGCAATATTGATTGTAAATTATCACTTGTATTATTATTATCAATCATCAAAATGTTAATCATCTCAATTGAAGGCAATATCGGTTCGGGTAAATCTACCCTTGTAAACTCCCTTAAAAATGAAGTGAAAACAATTTCACACAATGGTGAAGTGTATCCTATAATTTATATTGATGAACCTGTTAAGGTTTGGAATGGAATTCGCGATAAGGATGGAAAGGGGATTATTGAAAGATATTATGAAGATCAACAAAGGTATGCGTTTCAATTTCAAATGATGGCGTATATAACACGATTAACTGATTTGCGAAAGGCAGCCGCAATGTATAATGGAAAATGTGTTTTAATTACTGAAAGAAGTATTGAAACCGATAGGCAGGTATTTGCCAAAATGTTATATGAACAATCAATTATGGATAATATATCATATAATATTTATCTGAAATGGTTTGATGAATTGTCGATGAGTTTAAAGGTTGAACATACTGTATATGTTAAAACAAGACCAGAAACTGCTATGGAAAGAATATTAAAACGACAGCGACCAGGTGAAACAATGTCATTGGATTATTTATATAAATGCAATGAAATGCATGAAAGATGGTTAGGTGGAAAAGACAATGTTTTAACACTGGATGGAGAACCCGAATTTAATCAGTCATTTGAAACCAAGAAAACTAAAATAATTGAAATGATAACATCTATAATTCATAGGGCGTAATTTCATAACACTAGTGATTAAATACAATAATAAGCAACTTAACAATATTTATAAATTGATGTAAAAGTACAACCTAAATAATCATGATAGATTTTTAATAATAAAATACAACACAATAACATTAACCACCATAAATCAAACACAACTAAATATGAACAACCATTTTCTAAAATACCCATATGTCAATGAAAAAGGCGATGGTTGTTGTGCTATTGTAAAGAAAATTGGACTATATGTTCAATGTAATAAAAAATGCGTAAATGAAACACAATATTGTAAAATATGTAGTTTCAACTTTAACAAAATTTGCATATCCGATCGAGTAGTTGGTGGTTTTAAAAACAATAAACCAACACGATTTGATAAGATGCTGTGTTATAAAAAGACATTGAAAAAACATGGTTTAACTATTACAAAAATAAAAAAACAAGCGGCAAAACTTGGGTTGACACTTAATATGGATTACATAAATGAAATATCAAATGAAAAAATCAATACTAGAGTTAATGATGTATCGGTAGTAATGGACACGAGTGATGAAGACGATACGCCTCAACCAGTAAAAAGACCGCGTGGAAGACCAAAGAAAATTAATGTAACGACCAATGACGATTTAATTCGTAATATGACTTCAAATCAATCACAACATGTATGTGAAGATAGTGATTCAGAATCAGAATACGAATATGATAGTGATGAAGAAATATTAGTAGAACCATTTAGTTATACAGGGGATAATGAAAAGTATAAAAATGTCAAATTGTTTAAAAGTGAGCAAGATAGTTTATATACGGAAGATGGAGAGTTAATTGGAATGTTTTGTGAATACATAAATATGTGTTGTTTTATAGAATAATTAAGTTAATTAGTTAATTAATATTTTTATTATTGTTTTTATTAAATTGATTTTTATTTAACTTAAAGTTGAAAACAACACAACACAACACAAGACAAAACAAAACAAAACAAAACAAAACAAAACAAGTTACATAGTATTTAAATATAACTTATAATGAATCGTATTATTCCCAAAATCAAAACCGGGAAATTGTTTACTTTTGATATGCCTACCGTATTCTCTATAAAATTATCTCCTAGGGAAACGGATAGTATATATTGTGAACATCAATATGGGCAAACTTATAAATATAAATATGAAACTAGTGAAAGTATATATTTTGCTGTTTATTTAAATGGAACATATGTAGATTGCAAATGGAAAATAGAAAAAGCGACGCATAATTTGTATGTAAAAATACATAATAGTAAGGTTGATAAATGGGAATTATATATTCCAGGTGAATATATAATTAAATTAATATAGTTTAAATATGAAAAGGGAGAGATAAATCAAATAATATTATATGTTTAAATTATATATGTTAGATAAAGATATAATATTTAATTTTATTGCAGGTGGATTGTTAATTTCTATATGTGGGTATATTACAAAATCGCATGACAGTTATGCTAGTGGCTTTGTTTATGGTTCTTTGCCGTTGGGGGCGTATTACTTGTATTTATATACATTATATACTAAAAATAATAATGGTGATGCTGTAAAATATATTAATGGTGCGTTTTTTGGTGGTATTTTATGGGTTCTTGGAGTTGGATTACTTTATCTTAATTATTTTAATCCAATGCAAACCGTTGTATTAAGTAGTATATTGTATTTTGCTATATTATACATGCATTTAAAAGATTAAAATATAATATATATTACTATAGTAATTTATATTATATAGCATGCTTACTTGCTTTTTCTAGTAGTGGATTTTTTTTTATTTTTCTTTGTTTTTTTATTTTTCTTTGTTTTTTTTCCATTTACCATATGCGTTATTTTTTTGATAACTTTGCCAGATTTTTCCAAAGTTTTTTCGGTGGCGGTTGAAGTAGAAGCAACTGTAAATACAACTAAATCACTAGCTCCTTTACTAACGCGTCCAACGGTTCGTATGCTTTTTCCAACAACATGTCCAATTGATGTTACAACATAGTATACACCTCTTCCAGAACCTTTTACGACATAAGCAGCAGGTTGACCTAAAATGGGAACAACTTGAACAACTTCTCCTAACTCTTTTGATACTTTTAATCCAACATTGCCCACACGTTTAAATGTTTTTACAGATGTAATTTCTAATTTTTTAGATAAATTGTTTAATGTAGAACCAACTGTTTTTGTAACGAGTTCTAAACCATTTGTAAGTCCTCCAATAACACTGGATAAGCTTTTTGCTAAATCATTGGCTATATTACCCGACGATTTAATAACGTGTTTTGACGCACTGATAATTTCTTTGATTTGACCTCCTTTTTGACAAGCCATATAAAATATTATTAGAAAAAAATAATTAATCTATGAAAATAAATTATAATGTGCTGATTTTTTCTAACATGTATTCTTTATAATTAGTTACATCTTTCATTTTTATAAATAACTTTCCTGGTTGAAATGACACCAATTTTTTCCATCCAATTGTGTTGTTTGATTTTCTGTATGGTGTCTCTATATTCACGTATTTATAACTTTTCCAATCATTAGGATAACTATTAAATACTGGGTTTAAAATTAAATAATCGGGTTGTTCCATTAATTATTAACTATGTATATATTTAAGTGTATATTGCACAACCTTTTCAAGACTACACAACAAAACTGCGTGATATAACGAATCGAATAATCCACCTAAAAAGAGAGAGAGAAGTGTTAGAATTAAAAGAAGAAAAGAAGTGTAAGTTGAATTTAGCATACAAAACGAAGG